>OJJL01000027.1_pt1 | contig 253765 bp, 198 predicted proteins | sample 1596171 | NCBI WGS metagenome assembly OJJL01 (sample SAMEA4350121, study PRJEB24818) | metagenome | biome: human; feature: gut; material: faeces | place: Denmark | collected 2013-09
GTAATGTGTCTATGTTATCAGTATGAAGTTAAAAGAAGTGACTACTATATCAGTATTACTTTATAACTACTGTCTACTGATTACGTTTATAAACAAAAAAAGTGTCTAGATAAATCAGGAAAAGACATTCTACCAAGTGAAGCTTTAGTTTTCTGCCTATGAAACTAAAGTTTCTTCACTAGGAAACAAAAGTTTTGTCACGGAGAAACAAAAGTTTCTTCCGCATGAAACTCTTGGTTACTCTTGGAGAGCCAGATTATTCATCAAGGCGGGCAGGTACGAATCGCTGATAGGGATCAGTTCCTCCCCGATACGTATCCGCTTGCGCTCGATATAATTAATGTGGGAGAGGGATACGATGTAAGAACGATGTACCCGGCAAAAACGATTCCTGTCCAGAAACTCCTCGAACCGCTTCAAGCTGACTTGCGTGAGCAGGGGCTTGCCATTGATACGGTGTACCTTTACATAATCGCCGTATCCCTCGAGGAAAAGGATCTCTTCCCGGCGAAGGCGAATGATCTTGCTGCCCTCCCGGACGAAGATGGGGCGTTCTGTTTGCTCCTTGCTCAGCACTTGGTGGACATCGGCCAAAGCCTTGTCCAGTTTCTCGAAATATCCCATGAGCGTGTTTAGGGTCGAGGTGTCTCCATCGAAAGTGATACATTTCAGCATAGTGTTTTTACCTTTATTTGTTGTACCGCGAAATAACAGGAAAGTTCGGTGAAGAAAGGTTAAGCGCCGATTAGTGGTATAATCGGGTCGGTGAATCGCCTTATGGGAGGGGGTGAAAAGACATTATTCCTCCTCCCTCAGAATCCATTTCTTGAAGATCGGGGTCTTGGTCTTGCTGATGATAATACGTTCGGGGACAGCTAAGGTGAGGTTGACGGACAGGCGGCTCCCGAACCAAAGATCTATATCCTTGATGGCGTTACGTGAAATGATGAATTGACGGTTGGCCCGGAAGAAAAGCCTCTCGTCCAGTTGCTCTCCCAACGCGTCGAGGGTACGGTCTATGGGATGTTGTTTTCCGTCGGAGGTATAGGCGGTAACTTTCTCGTTGGTCGTATAGAAATAAAGGATCTCCTCAACCGCCAACGGATAGAATTTATCGGCCAGCATGATCAACAGGCTCTTGATCGTGTGGCGACTCTGGATCGTACGGTTCGTTTGCCGGATATGTGCCAGCCTTTCCTCGGTATCGAACAGCCGTAATTTATTCAAGGCCCTTTCCAGCGAGGCCAGCGTGACAGGCTTCAGTAGATAATCGATACTGCTCACTTGAAAAGCCTGCAATGCGTACTCATCGTAGGCGGTAGTGAAGACTACCGGGGCATCGATCTCCACCTGCTCGAATATCTTGAACGCCGATCCATCCGCTAAATGGATATCCATGAAGATGATATCCGGATGAGGCGATGTCCGGAAAAACTCCACGCTCTCTTCGATACTCTCCAGCTCGGCGATCACCTCGATCGGGGTAACCGTATTTTGCGCTAGGATCGCCTTTAAGCTATTAACGGCGGTAGTCTCATCTTCTATAATAACTGCTTTCATGAGTGAATGGGTTTATTAAGTAAAGGAAGCGTGACCTTGAAATATTCCTTGCGGTTGGAGATCTGGATGTCCTTTCCGGTAAGCATCCGGTAGCGCCCCCATAGGTTCTTCAATCCGATACCGCTACCTTTGCTATCTTCCGACTTAGGATGTATTTTATTGGATATGATTAGTTTGTCTTCATGGGTGGTATAGATATCGATCTGTAGCGGGTATTGCTTGCTGATAACGTTGTGCTTTACGGCGTTCTCGATCAAGGGGAGTACGCTCAATATCGGCAGATACCAAAGTAAGTAAGGGGTATCCGCTTGGATGGAGAAGAATAGTTTTCCCTCGTAGCGCACGCTCAGCAGATAGGTATACGCCTTTACGAATTGAAGTTCTTCCGCTAGCGTAACCAGCTCTTTCTTGTTGCTTTGCAAGATATACCGGAAGACGTTGGATAGCTCATCCAGATAAGCCAACGTCTGTTGTTTTTCTCCGCTCTGTATCAAGGCGTTCAATCCATTTAAGGAGTTGAAGAAGAAATGTGGGTTGATTTGTCCCATCAAGGCGTTATAGGAATTCTGTAACTTCTCGGTCTTCAATTGTTCATATTCCAGTTTCATTTGTTGCTTGCTGCTTAACAGGCGGATTAGTACGGAACTTAGCATAACCGTAAGGAAGACGAAAAGATGCTCCGTCATGAAAGAGTTAGGGACCGTGAAAGGCTTGGGAGGTACCGGTATGCCCCGGCGTTCGGCAGACCTGATGGTTTGCGTAGCCATCCTGCCCCGGTCGATGCGGATCATGATATCCTGGGTAGCTGGCTGAGGTCCGTCTTCTCCCAGCCATTCTACAACAATGGCCGTGTACAAAACCGGCGACAGATGAAACATGCCGTAGGCGATGCTGATACAAGTTACGCAAACCACCAATACCCTTTTATACTCTTTCCTGCGGAAAAGCTTGTCCCCGAACTTATACATCAAGCTGTTGACAATAAATAAGATGAAGGAGAACACGAAGAACCAGATTAGCAAATAATACATGGTGCGATCCGGAGGCTGGATACCCATGCTCGGGTTTCCGGTCTCGAACTCATATTTACGCATCAGAAGGGCGAAGTTCACGAAAATACTAAGCAAGACGGATATCGTGAAGCCGATCAATAAGTCATTTCTTTTTAATTGTAACATAGATAAACCCTTTGTCTGCTTACAAAGATAGGGCTTCCTTATCCGAGCGGGAAAAGGAATCGACGAAACGGATAAAAATATCGGTGAATCGCCCGGGCTTCCGAAAATAATGTACCTTTGCCGGAAATTAGGATCTCTGTCGCTATGACGAAATGGTTTGCCTACATATTGCTGGCCAGTGTCTGCCTGTTGCTTTCCTGTGGCGGTAAATCCGTACGGGAGAAATTTGCGGAAGCGGACCGGTTGGTAAACGAGAATAACTTAGATAGCGCCGCTTGGCTGCTGGAGGAGCAAATAACGCTTTCCGCTCTTTCGGATAGCGATAAGGCAGAGTATGGACGGAGGCTCGCTTGGCTTCATCTCTTGCAGGGGCGCAGCTTGGTGAACGACTCGCTCATCGACTACTCCGTGGATTATTATAAGGAGCATGCCTCGGAGCCTTTACTTTCCGCTTATTTCGTAAAGGCTATTTACATGGGTGATTCCCGGAAGGGGTTGGAACAAAGACGTGCCTTGTACCGAGAGGCGATAGATTCCGCTTATTCCCGTTCGGATTCGACCTACCTTGTACGTTTTTATGACCGATTAACTTCCTTGAGTTTTGGTGAGGGGTTGTATCGGGAAACGATCGCAGAGTCGAAGGAATGGGAAGCCTCGCCAAAAGCTGGATTTAAGGAGATGGCCTATTATATGGCCGGGTTGAGTTATAGCCGCTTGCGAATGAGGGACTCGGCGGATTATTATCTTCGTTTGGCCGCGGACTCGGCCTTGGCTAAGAATATCGAATGGTATGCCCATCATTTTGCCCGTAATTACGCGGATTTCTTGTATGACTTTAATCCCAAGGCTTCTATCAGATATCTGCGTTTGCTGAAGGAACGTTATCCGGAACGAGAAATCTTGGGATCCTATGTTATGCCTTGGATCAATCTAGGGGAGCTGGATTCTGCCCGGAAGTATATCGAGAAGAATACGTTAGACTTGGAGCGTAGTCACAGCGATGATATAGCCTCGCATGCGCTTAATTATGCCTATCAATTTATATTGGGCGTAAAGGAAAATAAGCCGGTCGATATTTCCCGATTAGGGCAATATTGCGATTCTTTGTATACCGTGAAATCCCAAACGGAGAAGGCTGAGCGGGAACGATTAGTCGATCAAAATCGTTTACGCCGAGAAAATCTTCGCTTGGAAATGAGCCGGCAGCGTACGTTCTCTATCTTAGTGATCGTTTCCTTGCTTTCCATATTGGTAGCTGGTGGAGTTTCCTTATATATCCGTAACCGAAGGAACCGTTTGATTGATATGGAGGAGCGTTTGGAAGCCTTGCGTCAGCTCTTGAACGAGTCCAAGCAATCCGTAGCGGAGGAGGAGAAACCCGATAGTGCCTTTTTCCGTAAGGTCTTGTTGCAGCAATTGGGTGTTATCCGCTTGATGGCGACTACTCCCACGCAACAAAATAAGGAATTGCTCCAGCAAATGACTCGTATCACGAATGAGGATGTCCCGGTAGATATGCTTTTGGTATGGGATGACCTGTATCCGATTATCGATGCGGTCTATGATAATTTCCATACGCATCTGGTCCGATTGTCTGATGGGCGTTTGCTGGAAAAAGAGATCCAGCTTTGTTGCTTGCTATGCGCCGGCTTCTCTACCAAGGAAATCAGTGTGGTTACCCAGCAAAGCGTCCGTACGATCTATCAGCGCAAGACGGACATCCGCCATAAGCTGGATATGGATGAGAAAGAGGATATCATCGGCAATATAAGTGCTCAAACGGCAAATATAAACTTTTCTCTCTAAGTCGTTCGCTAATGCTTTGTAAATCAGTATATGAGCGTAATGCCTTGCACTTTAGTTTCTTGCCTGTATAAATCGATTTTAGCTGTTTACCTCCTTACATTTGTCTCGAATCAAATTTGAATTTTATGAGAAGACAAGTATTATTTGTGGGATTGATTTGCGTTGCCTTTTTGGTAAACGCGCAAGAGGAGAAAACGATCGATTTGGATGAGGTTACCATTCAAGCCTCTTCGATTATAAGGAAGAAAGACCGTCAACTTATATTCCCCTCCAAAGACCAAGTGCGGCGCTCGATGGATGGCTTGGATTTGACAAGGCGGATGTCTTTACCTCGCCTATGGGTAGATCCGAATACGAAAAGTATCTCTATGGCGAATGGAAACGTTCAGTTGCGTATAAATGGCGTGTTGGCTTCTTCCTTAGAAGTCGCCGCCCTCTCGCCGGAGGATATCAAACGGGTGGAATATCACGATAACCCCGGCTTGCGATATGGGGAAGGAATCGATATCGTCTTGGATTATATAACGATCAAGCGGACTTCCGGAGGAAATCTCGGCGTGGATTTAAGCCATCAATTAAACACGTTTTGGATGGCAGATTATATATATGGTAAGTATAACCGGGGACGTTCGGAATTCTCTTTATCCAGCTTTGCGAACGGACACCGGTATAAAGAGGCATGGCAAGACCGGACGGAAATCTTTCATACTCCAGACGGTACCTTCCAGCGAACACAGGAAGGAATCCCCGGGAGGGATTATGAGATGTATTGGACTACGACGGCGAATTATAACTACACGAAGGATGATGATTATTTCTTGAACGCTAAGTTGAACTTTTATTATTACGACTATCCGCATAACTATAGCGACGCCCTTTTAAGAAATAGCGAGAGTATGGCTACGACCCATCTTATCGATAATAATAAATCCTTGAATACCCGTCCCTCGCTCGACTTGTATTATTTCCGGAAATTACCCCGTAAACAATCATTGGCCGTCAATGTCGTGGGAACTTATTCGAATACCGATAGCCGTCATACCTACCGGGAAGAACTGGAAAGTATTCCTTTGACAGATATTTATACGAAAGTAGATGGAAAGCGCTATTCGGTAATCGGAGAGGGTATCTACGAGAAAGAGCTGGAGACCGGCCGAATTTCCGCTGGTTTGAAACATACGCAAGCCTATACGGATAACGTGTATTCCGGCTCCGGTGATTATACGACCCATATGACAGAGTCCGAGTCGTATATGTATGCGCAATACGTAGGAACTTGGAAGAAGTTGGTTTATAATGTGGGTTTGGGTGCCTCCCGTAATTATCTATCGCAAGAAAATGTGGACTCCTACAATCGGTGGTACTTCCGCCCGCAGGTGACGCTTACTTATACTATCAATGAGGTATTATCCGCCCGTTACCGGTATAACCTGCGCAATGTAAACCCATCCTTGTCTGAGTTGAGTAACGTGGAGCAATGGATTGATTCCTTACAGGTTCGTAGAGGTAATCCGGGTCTATCCCCTTTCTTATATCATAACAACGCCGTGGAATTTCATGTGAATACGGCAAAGGTCAAGGCCGGCTTTACTTTCTCTTACCAATACCAGCCCCGCATGGTCATGGAAGAGACCCTGTATGACGCTAGCCGGGGACTTTTTATCCGCACCTACGATAACCAACGGAGTTTCCATCGCTTTACGCCGGAACTCTATTTGAATTATTCACCCTTCGGCGATTATCTGCGCATGAATATCTCCGGAGGCTTGAACCATTTCCAATCGAATGGAAATAGCTATTCGCATACATATACGGATCCCTTCTATGTGATCTCTTTGAATAGCGATGTGAAGAACTTTAATTTTAATCTGTTGATTTATAAGAGAAGCTATAGCTTTTCGGGTGAGACCAGTCGTGAGGCCGATCGTTTTAATAGGTTGGGTATCGGTTATAGGATCGGGAAGGTTCAGTTAAGCGCTTCTTTCTCTACCCAATTTACCTCATCCGCCCGTTACCGGAGTAAGAACCTTTCAGCGATCGCTCCCTATGTGACCGATCAGCGTTTTGGTGATATTTATCCGGGCTTCGAGATCGGATTCTCTTACCACTTAGATTTCGGTCGCAAATACAAATCCGTGGATCGTAAGTTGTATAATTCAGATAATGAATCGGGTATATTGAATAGTCGGAAGTAAGTTACTGTACATTCATACGTGAGGTATTGAAGTATATCTCCTATAGGGAAGGGAGTGTTATATTACGAAAATGACTTTTGATGTCTTTGTATAACTGAAAGTATTTGCTAACTTTGTTATCTATAACCAGAAAAAGGATAGGGTTATGACTATAGAGGAGAAGCAACTGGAATTTATGATTTATTGCATAGAGAGTACTGCGGAACGATTAGGGCGTTATGGTTCGGATGTATATAATAAACTGAAGGAACTAGGAGCGATCAATGGCTATATCCGCTCTTATTACGATACCTTGCATACGCAAGGGAAATCATATATCGTAGACTCCATCCTAGAATATATTTACTATCGTGATCCTCAATGGCTCCCGGACGGATATAAACCCTTCCGTAGTATTGAAGAGAAAGGGAAAACACTATGTTGACGGTTTATCATGGTTCCACTTGCCGCATAGAGGAGCCTTTGGCTGGGGTTTGCCGGCCTAATCTGGATTTTGGAATCGGGTTCTATGTTACGGACTTGAAAGAACAGGCAGTTCGTTGGGCGCTTCGTACAGCAGAGGTACGTCATAAGGATGAGGCTTGGCTGAATGTTTATTCTTTGGATATGGATGTCTGTCGTGTCTTGCCATATCGCTATTTATGTTTCGAAACTTATGATGCTGATTGGTTAGACTTTGTAGTGGCCTGTCGTCAAGGTCGAAATTTGTGGTCAGCTTATGACATGATAGAAGGAGGTATAGCGGATGACCGTGTGATTCGTACGATTGACCTTTATATGCGTGGGGATTATACACGCGAGGAGGCCTTGGCTCGTCTTATCCATCAAGAGCCTAATAACCAGATTTGCATAATTAACCAAGAGATCATAGATCGTTGCCTCTGCTTTACGGAAGCGTTTCTTTTACCTAAAACACCTGCTCCACTTGTTGTCCCTGGTGCGGCTGATACGGTTATGCAGGGTAAATATAGGGGAGTTATCGAACTGCTTGCGTCTCGTTTGCGTATTTCTGCCGATAAAGCATTAGACCTTTTTTATAATAGTGATACTTATAAATGCCTGACATTACGGAATGGAGATTTGCTTTTAAAAAGCGATCTCTACATTCTTGACGAAATCATACGAGAGCTGCAGGATAAACAGGGCTAGTGTCTTAACTTGCGTGCGGTTCCTTCTATACAAAAGGACACTTATCGAGGAATGTACAGGGGAGCTGTCGCTCTGCTTAGAGAGTTATTGTCGATAGTTTTAAGGTATTGTTTGTATTCTTGCTTTATAGCCTTCTTATTCTCTAAAAAATAAGCTTGTATTCTTCATTCGGCGGCGGCGAACGATCATTCGCTGTCGCCGAATATATATTCACCGCCGCCGAACGAACGTTCGCTGTCGCTGAATGAAGTATATATTAGGTAGTGCGGAAATTTACATAGGGTTCAAGAAACATTTGTTTCGGTTTGTTTCGGCTTTTGTCCTTATGGATTGGATGAGGAATCTTAAATATTCGCATGGATGTTTGCGGGATTCATGGGAAATTCCGTACTTTGTACCGAGCCGTTAGAGTGGAAGCTCGGCGGGTTCGTTTTCGTGGAAAAGGCGTTAAAAGATATTATTCCCTTCTTTGAAATCCCCAATTTCGTGCCCGGGAATAATAACAACAGACGCCCATGCTTGTTATAGTTACTTCGAGAGGAGCATCCTATAATGAAGCGTGGGGCTGCTGTTTGTTATCCGGGCAGGGTATGGGGATACCTAAAGGAGGGTGACAATGGCTAAGCCTCGCGCTTTTTCTTTGTGTGGATGATAAGGAGTGGTTGATGATTGTAGGGTAAATCAATTATTAATTCAAATAGAATGAGTATGAAAAAACTTTTCTTTCTTTTTGCTTTTCTCGTAGGACTTGGGATAAGTAGTAGTGTATATGCGCAATTGGTGAAGGAGGTAACACTGACCTCGTCCAATACGCTGGCATCCGAGCTAGGTACGGATGTGGGGAAGGTTACGACCTTGAAAGTAAATGGCCCGCTGGGAGCGGAGGACTTTCAGACGATGAAGGAGCAGATGAATATGCTCCAAGTGTTGGATATGAGTGGGGTGACGGAGTTACCGAAAGTTGGACGTTGGAATGAGAGTGTATGGGAAGAACTCCAAAGTATTCCGGGAGAGGCATTCCAAAATAAGTTGACACTTCAGACAGTGATATTCCCGAAAGCCCTTGAAATGATAGACCAAGAGGCTTTCTCGGGTTGCAATACCCTTACGGAAATAGATTTCTCGAAAGCCACTCAATTGCGATCAATAGGACATAGAGCGTTTTATGAATGTTCCGGCTTGCGAGATCTTGATTTATCGGCCTGTACGAGTTTAGTTGGAATAGGGAGCAATGCTTTTTATCGTTGTAGTAATTTACAAGCGGTTAATTTCTCGGGTTGCGGAAAGTTGACGAGTATAGGATCCTATGCGTTTCAATATTGTTCCTCTTTGCGGACAGTAGACTTGTCTAATTGTTCGGCATTGGTAACTTTGGAGTCTTATGTATTTTCCGACTGTTCGAATTTAACGAGCGTTGGTTTGGCGGGATGTACAGCATTGACTACGATTGGAGAAGGAGCGTTTAATAATAATTATTCTAGCTCCCAACTATCCGACTTTGATTTCTCTCAATTGACAGCCTTAAAAGATATAGGCGAAAGTGCTTTTAGTAATTCAGCCTTGGCTGGTGATATCGCTTTTGCATCCGGAATCACCCAATTGGGTAGAAACGCCTTTTCTGGTTGTCGTAATATCACTAGCGTCGATTTCAGTAAAAGCACACAGCTCTCAGTTATATCTTCGGGAACGTTTAGTTCTTGTCAAAATCTTAAAAAGGTAGATTTTAGTAATTGTGCCTCCTTGAATACGCTGAATATAGGAGCTTTTGACAACTGCCCAGCTTTGGAAGAAGTCGTAATCGATAACGGCTTTTATACTTCTATCGATGGTGTATTATTCGTGGTAGATAAGGCGAGCTTGTTGCTTTATCCGGCAGGGAAGAAAGCGGAGGCTTATACGATTCCTTCTACGGTGAAGACGCTTGGTGAGCGTTCGTTTCCTTATAACGAATCATTGATGGAACTGACGATCCCGGAATCTGTGTTGACTATAAAAGGAGAGGCTTTTTATAACGGATCTTTCTTGGGAAGAGGAGCGAAAGTAATCATGAAGGCTGAGAAGCCGATCGGCTTGTCGCAATCGATCGGTTTGGAGAATGCGTTGGTATATGTACCGAAAGGCTTTGCTAAGGCTTATCGTGAGGCTGCTTTTTGGAAAGAAAGCAAGATTGTAGAGATTGATGCGGATCCTGTAGTAGTGACCTTGGAGGCGGCTGGTTCGCTGGGTGCGAAATTGACGGAACTGAATATTCCATTGGCTACTATCTTAGAATTGCGTATCACCGGTCCGATGAACGCTAGTGACTTCGAGGTCATTAAGCAAATAGAGCTGTTGCAAAAGGCTGATTTGAGCAAGGCTACGATGGAAGAGGATCGATTACCGAATTATGCGTTTGGAGGGTTGCGTTATTTGGAAGATGTTATTCTTCCGAATACGATAAAGGAGATAGGTAATTCTGCGTTCTCTGGTTTATCCGCATTGCGGAAAGTGAATATGCCCGAGTTTGTAGAAAGGATCGGGGAGTCTGCGTTCTCGGACTGTTCCAGCTTACAAAAGATTGATTTATCGTTATTGTCTCACTTGAAGGCGGTCGGTTACTCTACTTTCTCTTCCTGCTCATGCGTGCCCGTTTCATTGAAACTTCCGGATGGATTGGAGCGGATTGACGGTTACGCTTTTAATAATACTGGTGTTACTTCCGTGGACTTCTTGAATACGTCCTTGTCTTATATAGGCAACAATGCATTCTATGCATGTCCGATCACCGGCACATTATCTTTCCCCGGTACCTTACGATCCATAGGCAATTCTGCTTTCGCTTCCGCAAAGGTCTCATCTATCAAGTTGAAGTCTACAGAGATGGTACGTTTGGATGGAGCTGATGTTTTTAAATCCGTAGATAAGACCACCTGTAAAGTTTACGTCCCGAAAGGCATGAAGGATACTTATAAAGCAAACACCTATTGGTCTCCATTCGGAAATAACATTGTGGAGTTTGGGCAGTTGATTACGGCAACTTCTAATAATGAAAATTATGGATGGGTAGAAGGTAGCGGTGCCTATGAAGAGGGGGAAATAGTGACTTTGAAGGCGGTTTGTCAGGATGGAAATTGGGAAGATTATTATTGGGCTAAATATGTTAATTTGTTCTTTGGCTGGTATGATGGTGAGACAAAAGTCTCCGATGATACTATATATACTTATAAGGCAGGTAAGGAGGACAAAGCATTTGTCGGTAAATTCGTGCGTATAAGTTTCCCTAATACATCAGACCTTCTTCAAATGGTAAGAAATGATAGTAAATCCATTACGGTGAGGGTGGAGATGCCTGCCGATGATCCTCGATTGTTTGCTGGTTGGTATGAGAATGATCAATGTGTTTCCAAGGAAGAAGAGTTGACGGTGCAAGTTGGTATGGTAGACCGATCCTTGGAGGCTCGTTTCTTCGACGATGGACTTATGGTTGTTAACGGTGGTAATGTCATCGTAAATGATCAGAATAAGGTGGATGGACCTGCTGTAATTTTGCATCACGGTAGCCTCACCGTTGAGGGTAATGAGATTTGGAAACCGAAGAGCTTTGCTTACTATCGGGATGCCTCCTTGCTGGTGGATGCTGAGATACAGACCGAGGCGATCTCCTTCAATTGGAACGCTAGGAGTAACTATTGGCATTTCGTATCCTTCCCCTACGACTTGAAGATGTCCGAGATCAAGCTGACAAGCAGCGACGCTCGCTTTGTCGTACGGGAATACGATGGCAAGTCTCGTGCCGATAAGGGAGTGGGTGAGTCTTGGCGACAGCTTTGCGACTCGGAGACCTTGAAGGCAAATAAGGGATATATTATCCAATTCAATAGCGACGATACGATGGCCGATGGATTTACTACCCAGACCGGTGATATGAAAGCCCTCCTTAATCGGGCGAGCGTGGCGATTCCGTTGAATACCTACGCCTCGGATAATGTCATGAATGCCAATTGGAACTTCGTGGGGAATCCGTATCCCGCCTATTATAGCGTGGAGCGATTGTTCGCTGAAGGATTGGACGCTACGGTGACGGTTTGGTCTCCCGATTTGAATAATTACGAGTATTATACGCAGGATGATAAGGATGTCTATCTGACACCGCTTACGGCCTTCTTCGTACAAAAGAAGACTTCCAACTTAGTGTTCAATCCAGAGGGTCGTGTGGCTGCCCTGCCGAGGGAAACGCAAGCAGCTTCAGCGTTACGTAGTGTGGATAACCGTCAAGTTGTCAACCTGCTGTTGGCAGGCGAGAAGGCAAGCGACCGTACCCGTGTGGTATTCAACGAGGAGGCTTCGATGGAGTATGAGATCGGCCTTGATGCCGCCAAGTTCAGCAGTCCGAACAAGGATGCCGCCTCTTTCTATAGTTTGGATAAAGACGGGAATCGATTGGCTATCAATGAGCGTCCGGTAGCGGATGGCGTGGTACGCCTTGGATGTGTCCTGCCTGCTAAGGGAAGCTATACGATCTCATTGAAAGAGAATATTGGCAAAGGTATTCAGTTGGTGGATAAGCAGACGGGTGCCGTATGCGACCTGAACCAAGAGGCTTATACCTTCGAGGCCGAGGCTGGAACCCTCTCTGACCGCTTTGAGCTGAGAAGCGATGTGGTGACTTCTGTTGAGGCAATCGATGCGTCGATTCGCTGGAACGTGCGAGAAGGCTTGTTGATCGTATCCGGCTTGCGTGATGTGGAAACTTTGAACGTATGCGATGCGGTGGGTCGTACCCACTTCGCTGGTAAGGTGACGGATGGCGAGGTGCATATCGCCCTACCTCAGTCTGGTATTTATTATATGACATGGACAACCAAGGCGGGCGAGCGTCAGACTCGTTCCATTAAATGGTAATCGCTATGAGAAAACGATTGTTTCGATCTATTACGATGATTTTGTCTCTTTGGATCTTCCTCGGAGGATCCATCGGGCAAGTCTATGCGCAGGATGAGTTCAATCCGACTCCTCCACCGGAGCCGGGGAAACTAACGCTCTTACTCTCCACGGATCCCCACGGATCCGCTTATTTGGAGCAAACGAATCCTTCCGGCATTTATGATACGGGTACGGAAGTAACGGTACGGGCCTATCCGCATACGGATTATGAGTTTGTGGCTTGGCAGTCCGCTGATGGAGAAGAATTGTCCGGCCTCTCGGAATATACCTTCACCTTTACGGAGAAAAACGCTTGCTTGATTGCCAAGCTACGTTTCAACCCGAAGGAGAATCCATCGGAGCCGGGAGATGGTTATTATAATCTGATTACGACCGTCGCTCCTTCCATGGCCGGATGGGTAGAACAGAGTGGTCAAGGTATTTATGAGAATGGCAAAGAGGTGACACTTATCGCCCATGCTTATCCCGATTATGTGTTCGACCATTGGGAGAGCGATGGGAAGAATGTATCGGAAGAGACAACCTATCGCTTCACCATGCCGGGCAAGCATGTGTACCTGCGGGCCGTGTACGACTGGAAGCCGCAAAGTCCTATCGAGCCGGAGATCGGGTATTGCCTTTACGTAAACACTTCCGATCCGGAGGCCGGCTATGTATCGCAAAGCGGAAACGGTATCTATGAGTTAGGGGATGAGGTGACCGTGATCGCCTCGCCTACGAAAGACTATGACTTTATCGGCTGGTATGATGAGGCGGGTATGTGCCTGTCTACCGACATCTCTTATACGTTGATTATTAGTAAGCGAACCACTACGATCGAGGCTCGTTTCAAGAAGAGAGAGGCACCGGTGGATGAGGTGGAGATCGTACCCGGGCCGAATCCGGATGATCCTTCATCTACGGAGAAAGGCGGCGAGGTGGAAGTGATAGGCGAAGCCATTCCCGGCCAAACGGTCGAGATCATCGCGATGCCGAAACCGGGTTATGCTTTTGAAGGTTGGTATTTGGATGGCGTGTTTATCCCGGAGGCGGAGATGAGCCATGAGATCTTGATCGGTAAAGATATGGGTAAGCTAGAGGCTAAATTCCGGGAATTACCCGTTGACTTGGAAGTAGAGGGTGGAGAGAACGGTTGGGCGGAAGTGACTCGCTATCGAGGTGATGTCATTAACTTGAAGGCTGAACCGATCGTAGACCATACTTTTATGGGATGGTACTTGCTAGATCAGTTATTGTCGAAAGCGTTGAATTATGATTTTGATGTCAATATCCTACGTGCGGCCTTGCCCGCTATTCGTGCGGTGTATACCAAAGGTACGGTAGCCAATGAGACGATCGCTAGAGAGGAACTAGTCACGATCGCTTTCTCCGGGAACCAACTCTGCGTGACTGCTCGCCAAGCGATTCGTAGATTGATGGTTTATTCGTTCGAGGGGGACTTATTAGGTACTAACGGCCAAATGGAACAAGGTGATATCTATCGCTTATCCATACGTAGCCCCTTACTTCTCGTTATCGAGGCAACGGATGGTACTCGTATCGTCTGTAAATTATCCTCCGGACGGTAGTCCGTGGCGCGATTTGGATATATGATTCTTTCAATGCCCATTCTAAGGTTCTTATAATGCCCATCGTAAGCTCCTTTGAATGGGCATTGTTAGATGCTTACGATAGGCATTGTAAGAAACGATAAACAAAAAGCCATCCGGCATTCCGCTGGATGGCTTTTCGTATGGCAATAGAATCGGAGAGATTAGACTCTCTTTTCTTTGATTCTTGCTTTCTTACCGGTAAGGGCACGCAAGTAGTACAATTTAGCACGACGTACTTTACCGACTTTGTTAACCGTGATGCTTTCGATAAACGGAGATTCGATCGGGAAAATTCTCTCTACACCTACGTTCTCAGACATCTTACGAACTGTGAAACGTTTTTTGTCGCCGTGACCGGAGATACGGATAACAACACCGCGATACTGCTGGATACGCTCTTTGTTACCCTCTTTGATACGGTAAGCTACCGTGATCGTATCACCACTCTTGAATGAAGGAAGTTCCTTCTTCGTAGCGAACGCTTCTTCTGCAATCTTAATTAAATCCATTGTTTATAGCTTTTTAATTGTAATTTATAATGAAACGCAATTTAACGGGCTACATTTCCCGACAGAGATTACGTAAAGCGGGTGCAAAGTAACGAAATAAATATTTGATTCGCAATAGATAGATGCTTTTTTGCTCGCTATTTGATTAAATCTTTTATGTCTACCAAGGATTCAAACCATTGACATCCACCAGCGATTCCCGTTCCTCCTTCCACATTGCTGTAGATTCGGACAGGCTCGGCCAGACCTACATTCGTAAGTCCGCCCATGATACCTTCATTCTTGATGTTTTGTAAAGATAGCAGATATTGGTAATAGGGTTCGGACAGGGAATATAAACGAATATGGCGTTTGGTATAATATTTAGTATCGGACCTAAGTTGTTCTTTTACTTGCAACGTGTATTCCTTCCCGTCGAACAGCTCGTCGGAAAATACCCGTCCCCGCCAATTTACCATCGAAGAGCCGAAAACCTCATCCAAGATACCTTGTTGCTGCGTGAATACGGGATCTATGGAGAAGTCCAACAGGACACCAAGATGTTCGTCATCCCCCCATATCTGTAGAGAATAGTAATTTGATTTACCCGGTGTATCTTGGAAAGTGATTTGATAGATAAGCACATCGTTCTCTTCTATGTAGGAGATATTCCCATCTCCATCGACAAGGGTACCGCCGTTGCCGGTAGCTTCTTTACGGGGAATTATGCGCAGGCCTTTGATTTCGGTCTTGGAAGGAATCTTATCTTCCGCCGAGGCTGTTCCATATTCCGGGGTAGAAGCTACTATCTTTACGGTTTGTCCGGGCTGTGGAACCGTATTCGATATATAAAGCGTATCTGTTACCCATCCACCTCGATCCTCTCCGAGCCAACGAGAAGATTTCCAATAGGAATATTCTTTCCAAGGCATCTCCTCCTTGAAGATCCCGTCTATGTATAATTCCACCTTGGCGTTTCGAATCGTCACGTCCGGCTTGCTCTCTGAGTGAAACCATGTGCGGGATATGCTGGCCATTACGACTGTATCCGGCGAGAAGGCCGAGTTGATCACCATTTTCGGTGTAGTACGATATTCCTCTAGGTCAAACTTCCTGTAGCAGGAGGTTAGGAGCAGGCTGGATAATAAGATTGATAAATAGAATATAGGTTTCATGTTCTTTAGAATTTATAAGTATATGATATAGACGGAATGATCGGTAAGAGCGATAACGTCTCGAAATAATGGCTGTAGTTTATCCAAGACCGCTTATGGATAGTTATCGGGTTCATCTGGCAATAAGCGTTATATACGCTGATATTCCAGATACCGAGATGGCCGTTCTTTTTAGGTCGATAAATATTAATCCCCAGATCTAAGCGGTGGTAAGCGGGGAGACGTACGTTATTACGCTCCGTGAAATAGTCCAAGCCTCCTTCCGGTAAGAGCGGAGGGACAGGAGTGAGGCCCAAATCCTCGTAATTCTCGAATGCCACCGTAACCCGGTTTCCGGTCATGAAAGTCCAGCTTCCTGTTAGTTCCAATTTCTCGTTGATCTTCCAGTTTGCGACGATATTCAGCTTATGGCGGTTATCGTATTTCGCGGGGAAACGTTTGCCATTATTAATCTCGTCGAACTGCCGGTCGCTCCACATTAGTCCGTATCCGATCCATCCTGTTATACGCCCCGTCTCTTTCCGGGCGATAAATTCCGCTCCATAGGCCCACCCCTTACCGGCGGCCAGTTTCTCCTCCCAACCGACGAACGAGGGTAAGAAGTTGTAACCATCTTTATAATCCAGTAAGTGATTCATCCATTTGTAATAACCTTCCACCGAGAAGGAATAGTTCTTGTGCAGATTGTAATAAGCGCCAACGGATACTTGATCACTCACCAATGGTTTTAATTTCTTGCTGACCGGCATCCACATATCGGTAGGGAGACTCATATAACTTTCGCTAATCTGATGTACGTATTGATTCATCCGGGCGTATGAGGCCTTAAGGCTTAGATCCCTCGTGAGCAGGAAGCGTACGGATAAACGAGGGTCTAAGGAGACATATGTCTTCTTTTGTATATTGTACATGTTCAGGCGTAATCCGGCGTTAGCCCGGACAATGGGAGATATCGCCCAGTCATCTTCGGCGAAAACAGCCAACTCATTCGCTGAAAGGCGCTCGTCTCCGGTAGTTCGTTTGGTCGGAGACAAATTCTCGGAGGTCTTTTCCTCGATATATTCCGGGCTGAAACGATGGTAAAGATAGTCGGTACCATAACGGATATGATGTGCCAAGGTAGGAATATAGTCGAAGTTCGCATGGACTCCGAAATCATTGATACCGTTTCGGGTTGAGGTCTCGATAAACCGTGAAGAATAATCTTTGTCACCCTCGGTTCCGTAGTATTGTGAAGTCTCTTGTTTTAGTTTGGATTGATAATGGGAATAAGCCAAGGTGACGGTACCGAACATCTTGTTGTTAAACACATACGACCAGCCGGAAGACAATGCGATGTTACCCCAGCGCATCTTTCCAAAGTCCTTGTTCTCGAAAGGGGTTATATTATCACCTACGGAGAACTCAGAACTTCCTCCTTTTAGGAAATCCTGTCCGAAATAGAAATTAACGTAAGCTTGGCTCCGGTCATTGATATGGTGGTTCACTTTTAGGTTCAGATCGGTAAAAGCATAGCGTGCGCTGAATTTCTCCCCCTTCTTTTTCTGAATTTTATTGTAGATCGCCAAACCCGGTGCGGATAAGGCATCCAGCCAAGAGCGACGGAAGGAGGCGTTGAACGAAGTCCGGTCTTTAATGATCGGCCCTTCGAAATTTAAGTTACCGGAGGTCAATCCTAGCATAGCGCTACCATGGTACTCTTTCATATTGCCATCTTTAGTATGCACATCCACTACGCTGGAAAGCCTTCCCCCATAGCGGGCGGGGAAAGCGGATTTATAAAAATCCACATCTTTCAAAGCCTCGGCGTTGAAAGCGGAGAAAAGTCCTCCGAGATGATTGACCTGATACAGTTGGATTCCGTCTATCATATACAGGTTCTCGTCTCCATTCCCCCCACGGACATACATCCCGGCTAATCCTTCCGTTCCGGCAGATACGCCGGGTTGGGTTTGCAGGGCTTTGATCACATCAGCCTCACCGAATAAGGTCGGGATGGTCTTGATCATCTTCCGGGTTATTTTAATCGTTCCCATCTGAGGGGCTTGTATCGGGTTTTGTGTGTCATTACTACCGGTAACGACAACTTCGGCCAATGCCTCACCGCTTTCCAGCAGAATTTCCATCACGGTATCCCGTTCGAGCGGTTGGAATGTATGTGAGAAACGTCCGTATCCGATGTAGGAAGTCTCCAGACGGACTACCCCGACCGGTAAGGTTAGACTGAAGAAACCGTGGTTATTGGTAGCTGTGCCCCTTTGTGTGCGAGAGTCATAAACGGAGGCCCCGATTAGATATTCTGTAGTCGCTTTATCCCGTACGAATCCGCTGATGGTTACTGAGCGGGGGAGTTTCTTCAAGATGATGTGGGTACCGTTTATCTGATAAGACAGAGGGAGCTTTTGGAATAGCCGGGTAAGGCATTCCGATATGGATTGGTTATCAGATTTGAATGTAATCCGGGAAATACCTTTGAGAATAGAAGGATCGTAGGAGAATGTCATGCCTGTTTGATGCTCTATTTTTTTCATGATTTCTTGGATCGGTTCTTGTTTAGCCTCGATACTGAGAGTCGGCGCCTGTCCCCAAGCGCTTGATTGAAAGCCGAAGATAATCAAGATTATGAGTAGTATTAGCTTCATGAAGTACTTCCTTTTTTATTACGAGACAGGAAAGATAGTAAAAACCCCTATCACAATTCACGTTACTATTGCGATATTTTCTTATTTTTGGAGAGTAATAATGATAATGTTGTGATGAGACAGATTGGTATCTTGCTTTTGTGTTGTATTTCCCTTTTATCGAGTGGGGCGCAAACAGTCCCGAACCTTTATCGTGCGGTGGATCAGGAAAAGATGAATCATTGGGTTGATTCCGTGTTTGACGCTATGAGTTATGATGAACGGATCGGGCAGTTATTTATGGTTATAGCGAATCCTAAATCCGATAACCGGAATATGCAACGGCTTATGCGTTACGTGAACGATATCAAGATCGGGGGCATCTTATTCCATAAAGGGGATCCGGTGACGCAGGCGGAGGTGACCAATCGTTTGCAAAAGGCTTCCCGGATTCCGATGTTGGTCTCTTTGGATGGGGAGTGGGGACTTTCCATGCGATTAAGTGGAACCACCCGTTTCCCGAAAAACATGATGCTAGGCGCTATCGAGGACAATGCCTTGATCGAGGAATATGGAAAAGAGGTGGGACGGCAGTGCCGGGAAATGGGAATTCATATAAATTTCGCTCCGGATATGGACGTGAATAGCAATGTGGATAATCCCGTGATCGGCCTGCGTTCGTTTGGCGAGAATCCGGAGGCTGTGTCGGAGAAAGGTATTGCTTACGCAAGAGGATTGGAAAATACGGGCATCTTGTCTGTCTCCAAACATTTCCCCGGACATGGAGATACTTCCGAGGACTCGCACGAGACATTACCCGTCGTGCGCCATAACCGGGCCCGCTTGGATAGCGTGGAACTTCTTCCTTTTAAACGTTATATATATGATGGGTTCGGCGGGATAATGACGGGACATCTTTACGTTCCAGCTTTGGATAAAAGTCATAAGCCGGCTTCTTTCTCCAAGGCGGTAGTGACGGATCTATTACAGAAAGAACTCGGTTTTCAAGGTCTGTGCTTTACGGATGCTTTAGCGATGAAAGGGGCTTCCACAAAGAAAACGGATAATCCTTCGGTGAAGGCTTTGCTTGCGGGGAATGATATCTTGCTCGCTCCGGCCGCTCCAATCAATGATTTTACGGCCGTGAAAGAGGCTATTGAAGAAGGGGTATTGGATCTGGAAGCGATCGAGGCCAAGTGCTTGAAAATATTAAGGTACAAATATATCGCTGGATTGAATGCCTATAAGCCGGTCGAAACAAAAGGCTTATCGAAACGTTTGAACTCTCCGCATGCGGCATGGATGGCGGCGAAGTTGAATTCGGAGGCTATTACTGTTTTGAAGAATGAGGATACGATCTTACCTCTTAAACAGTTGAATAAGAAAAAGATCGCAGCGCTCTCGATTGGAGACGGGGTTGGTAATGAGTTCCAGAAAATGCTGGGCGAATATGATTCGATCGCTTGCTTTAGTATCGGACGGCGTTCTACGGCTACCCAAGTCCAACAGGTTTATAATAAATTGCAAAAATACGACGTGATCATTTGTGGCGTGCATACGATTCGCATTCCCGAGAGTTTAGCGTTGAGGCAGTTGGCTGCGAAGAAAGAGTTGGTCTATACTTTCTTTACCTTACCATATGCTTGTAAGGAATATAAGAAGTCGATCGAGAAGGCGAAGGCGGTCGTGTTGGCTTACGAGGGCACTCCCTTAGCGCAGGAATATGCGGCCCAAGTGATATTCGGTGGTATTGCGGCGAAAGGGAAACTTCCGGTTTCAATTCCGGGATTGTATTATGCGGGTACTGGTATTTTTACGGAAAAGACTCGTTTGGGGTATCACCAGCCAGAAGAGGTGGGAGCGAATCCGGACCGTTTGGATGTAATTGAGTCGATCGTTAAAGAGGGATTGGATGAGAAGGCTTATCCCGGATGCCAAGTGTTGGTTGCGAAGGACGGCATGATTATCTATAATAAATCGTTTGGTTATTTTGATTACGAAAGTAGGCAGCCGGTCACGGAGGCGTCAGTTTATGACTTGGCTTCGGCATCGAAGGCGGCGGGGACTTTATTGGCAGTCATGAAAGCGTATGATGAGAAGAAATTCACCTTGAACAATAAGATCTCCGATTTTATACCGGAGTTGAAAGAGTCTAATAAAAAGGATTTATCGATAAAAGAGTTACTATATCATCAATCGGGAGTGACTCCAACTATTAATTTCTATCTGGATGCTATTGATAAGGATAGTTATAAAGGCAGTTTATATAGTTCGGCGAAGAACGCCACGCACCCGGTTCGTTTTGACGCTAAAACGTATGTCCGGAATGATTTTAAATATCTTCCGGATATAGTATCAGATACACGGAAACCCGGATTTACGACTGAGGTAGCCCGTAATTTCTATGTGAGTGATTCCTTTAAAGATACGATCCTTCAAGATATCAAGAAATCCCGTTTGGGTACGAGAGGTAGGTACGTATATAGTTGCGTGAATTTCATTATGCTGAAAATGATGGTGGAAAATCTGATGAAATCTCCGATGGACCAGCTTCTTCGGGATGATTTCTACAGCGGGTTAGGGGCTTGGCATACCACTTATAATCCGTTGAAGCGAATGGATACCTTGCAAATTGTACCTACGGAACAAGATGGATTTGTCCGCCGCCAATTGCTTCGCGGATATGTACATGATGAGGCAGCCGCTTTTCAAGGGGGTGTTTCTGGAAACGCCGGATTATTTTCGAATGCGAATGATTTGGCGAAGGTGCTCCAATTGATGCTAAACCAAGGGACTTATGGCGGCGAGCGCTATCTTTCTTTGGAAACCAGCCGTTTGTTTACACAAAGCAAGAGCCCGACTTGCCGTAGAGGGTTAGGCTTTGATAAGCCGGTGATTGGTAATCCGAAAGCCTCGCCTTGTGGGGCTTTGGCTCCCGCCTCGGTCTATGGACATACAGGATTTACGGGTACTTGTTTTTGGGTAGATCCGGATAACCAGCTTATTTATATATTTTTGAGTAACCGGGTGAATCCTAGCCGGGCAAATAATAAACTGGGATCGCTTGATATACGTACTCGCATACAGGATGCGATCTATAAGGCGATTGATAGGAAAAGCCAAAAAGATTCGTAATTTTGTGACAGTTTTAACAGATAGGTATTAATTAAAAAGCAGGTATATGTTATACGGACACGGTGATGATTTTTATAACGCAAAGAACGAGGTAAAGATAAACTTTAGCTCGAATGTGTGGCACGGAGCTAATTTAGATAAACTGAAGGAACATTTGATCGAGCATTTTGATAAGCTGACTCGTTATCCGGAGCCGGACGCCGCTACTTTGAAAAGATTGTTGGCCCGCCGGTATGAGATCAAGGAAGAGAATATTGTAGTGACGAATGGCTCGATCACGGCTTTTTATTTGTTAGCGCAAGCTTGGCGAGGTGCGAAATCCATGATCGCTATTCCTTCTTTCTCTGAATATGAGGACGCTTGCCGTTTGCATGAGCATGAGATCTCTTTCTTCCCGACATCGGACGATTTATCAGAGTTATCCTTGGAGGGACAGGATTTCTGTTGGATTTGTAATCCGAATAATCCGGATGGAAAGCTGATCCACCGTACGGAGCTTCTCCGTTTGATCTCGGCGAATCCGCAGACTACCTTCATTATTGATCAGGCATACGTGGCTTTTACGACGGAAGACATGCTAAAGCCGAGTGACGTGAAAACGCATAAGAACTTAATCCTTGTCCAGTCTATCTCGAAGGCTTATAATATCCCCGGCTTGCGTATCGGTTATCTGGTCGCTTCTCCGGAGATCGCGGAGAAAGTGAACAAGTATATCATACCTTGGTCGGTAAATGCTATCGCTATCGAGGCAAGTAAATATATCTTGATCCATCCGGCGCAATTTACGTTGCCGATCCGTAAATGGCAGCGTGAGACTGCGGATTTTATTTATCAATTAAGTAAATTGGATGGCTTGGAGGTAATTCCGACCTCTACGACTTTCTTCCTTGTCCGTTTGAAGAAGGGCACGGCCGCTGATTTAAAGCAATTCCTTTTAGATAATTACGGAATCTTGATCCGTGACGCTTCGAATTTCCGGGGCTTGGATGAGACTTATCTACGGCTCTCTACCCAGAAGTCTGATGAGAACCAGATCTTACTTGAAGGGGTGAAGGTTTGGTTGGAGCAACAATGAATTGAACACGAGAAACTTCCGGAGGTATGTGGGTATTTCCGGAAGTTTTTGTTAAAATAGCCAACCAATGAACAGGGGTAAGTAGTCTTTCAACTCTGTCTTTAATATTTCAATTGCCTTATTTTTATATCTTTCTACTGTCCGTATGGATATTTGCATATCCTCTGCGATCTCGCCGTAACTCTTATTCTCAAAGCGATTCTTCTCAAATACATATCGATAGTTTTCGGGTAATTTAGCAAGTGCCTCTCGAAGTAGGGTTTGTAATTCTTCCCAAGTATAAAGTTCCTCGCCACTATCCGCATAGATAGGGATTTGCTCTTGAGGAAGTTTGTCTACATATTCTTCATGATTGCGTTGCAGATAGTTGAGACAGTGGTTTTTGGTAGCTGTGATGAGATAATTGCGTGCGGAAGTTCTTATTACGATGCGTTTACGATTTTCCCAAATGGAGGAAAAAACTTCCTGTACGATATCTTCTCTCGTTTCCCGATCAGGGATAAAACGTTTGGTATATATGCAAAGAGCAGGATAATATAGCTCAAATAAACGTTGGAAGGAGAGCTTATTGTCCTCGGTCGTGATTTGCCGTAAAAGGAAATCGGTATCAGTCTTTGTTGGATTTCTTTCCATAATGGGACAAATGTATATATTTTTAGAATATATTCCCCTTTGTTTCACAAGCTAAAATCCTTGCTTTTTGTGCAATTGGTGAGGAGGGCCCACACATATATACGTGTTGGGCAATACCTGCTTAGGTGATTTCCTTGCTTTATTGTGGGGTACAAGAGGAAGAAAAATATAAAAAAAGTCGTTTTGCTGTCGTGTTTTTGTTTTGACTGTGTCTATATAGAAAAAGACAATCATATATGCGAGAAAGCGGAGACGAAAAAAGTACATTACGGCAGATTGAGAAGATTAAAGCTCTGTCTGAGGATATGCTAGAATACCAAGCGATAGATGTGCATAAGGCTTGGCAAAGCATGGAACGTCGTGCTAAGCGGAAAGCCTCTATGAGGATGTTTTCGTTGTTTTTTACCCGTGCCGCAGCTATTCTTGTAGTACCGTTGCTCATATCCTCGTTATTTTTTTCTTATTTATATTATACCACAGGTAGGAATGTTAAGACGGGGGCATCTGTGGTTTTTGCGGAGATTAGTTCCATGCCTGGTACAATTACCCGTTTGGTGTTACCTGATCAATCTGTTGTTTGGTTGAATGCCGGCAGCCGCTTGGTTTATCCATCGGTCTTTGATGAGAAAGAACGTAAAGTTCAGCTCTTTGGTGAGGGCTATTTTGAAGTTGAAGCCGATCCGGAACATCCTTTTAGTGTGTCTACCTCTGAGGGATTGCGGGTAATAGCGTATGGAACGAAGTTCAATGTGAATGCCTATGACGATGAACCTTTTATCGAGGCTGTGCTGGAAAAAGGAAAGATCGATGTTATCCGGAACGATGAACGGATCCGCTTGGAACCGAACAAACAGGTCGTGCTTAATAAGGAAAGCGGTGTGTTCCGTGTTTCTGCTGTCAATTTGGATGAGAAGATGGATTGGAGAAAGGGGCGGATGGTATTTCGAAATACTCCTTTAGAGAAGGTACTAAAGCGACTGGAAAAACGATATAATGTGGAGATCGTACTGCATAAGAACTCGAATGCGGAGTATAAATACCGTGCGACTTTCACAAATGAGACCTTGGAGCAAATATTGGATTATCTAAAACAGACTGCCCCTATTGAATGGTCTGCCCGACAACTTTCCTCTCATTCGGATTCCACGTTTGTCCGGCAGAGGATAGATGTTTATCAACGATAAAAAATCATTTCAAAATAAATTTTGTGTAATCACTAAATCTACATGCTTATGAGTGCATTTCATTTACGTAAGAGGAATCTTACTCGGTATTTACCTCAATCGAATCGTATCTTAAATCTTGGTACGGCATTTACATTCTTGACTGCCTTCCAGTTATATGCAGGTACCTCTTATTCACAGACAACAACACTTTCCTTGTCGTTGAAAAACGCTATGTTGGAGCAAGCGATCGATCGGATAGAGGAGGAAACGGGTTATTCATTCTTGTATGCGGATCATGTTTTGGATGTGAGTCGTATTGTCAATTTAGAGGCCAATAATAAGGATATTAATTTGGTTTTATCCCGGGTTTTCGATAATATGAATGTCGATTATAAGATTGTAGATAAGCAGATTATCTTATCTCGTAAATTAGAGTCTATTCCTTTGGCACAGCAACAAGGACGCATGGTACAAGGAGTCGTGTTGGATTCGAACCAAGAACCAGTAATCGGCGCTAATGTATTGGTGAAGGGAACGACTGTCGGTACGATTACAGATATTGAGGGGCGTTTCACGTTGGAAGTTCCGAATAATGCTGTATTGGTTGTTTCTTATATTGGTTATTTATCTACAGAGCTGGTACCCGGTTCAAAGACGGATTTGACCATTTCGTTGAAAGAGGACTCACAAAACTTGGACGAGATTGTGGTCGTAGGTTATGGTGTATCGCGTAAAAAAGATCTTACGGGTGCGGTTTCGGTCTTGAAGATCGATGACTTGAAAGATACACCGGTTTCTAGCGTAGATCAAATGATGTAGGGTAAGCTCTCCGGAGTGAACGTGATGCCGGATAATATGCCGGGTGGAGGAGTTGCGGTGCGTATTCGCGGTTTCAGTACGATCCGTAACAATGATCCGCTTTATATCATTGATGGTATTCCTGTGGATGGTGGTATTAATTTTTTGAATCCAAACGATATCGAGTCTATGCAGGTATTGAAAGATGCTTCCTCAGCCTCTATCTATGGAGCACGTGCGGCTAATGGTGTCGTTATTATCAATACAAAAAGAGGGAAAGAGGGTGAGTTTAATGTCAATTTAGATGCTTACTTTGGTGTACAAAAAGCAGCGAAGCAATTGAGGATGTTGAATGCGCAACAGTTTGGTGATATGTTGTGGCAGGCTATGAAAAATGATGGAAAAACTCCTTCGCATGATGTCTACGGAAATGGTGATCAGGCAGTTGTTCCTGAATATTTGGATAGTAATCATTTAATTCCTTCCGATGATGTGGATTGGGTCGATGAGATTTTACGTGCGGCCGTGGTACAGTCTTATAACCTCTCTTTTACGAAAGCAGATAAAAAATCTAATCAATTATTCTCGTTAGGATACTATGATCAGCAGGGACTGGTTAAGTTTAGTGATTTCAAGCGTGTGAGCGGTCGTTTTAATTCCGAGTATAAATTGTTTGATGATCATCTCCGTATAGGAGAAAATATCTCTCTTTCTCATTCTTGGGGAACAAGTGTCTCTAACAATGCCGCCTTGGGAGGAACTTTGTATGAGGCTTATAAATTCCAGTCTATCACGCCTGTGAAGAATCTGGAAGATGAGTATGCCGGAAATGTATTCTCGGATATACCGAATCCCATGGGTAAATTGTATAGGAACAAGGATAATCAGGATAAGAAGAGTCGTTTGGTAGGTAATTTGTATGCCGAGTTACATTTGTTTGATGGGCTTATGTTTAAGACCTCTTTTGGTGTTGATTACAATAATCTGTATAGACGTTCTTTCAGTCCAAAATATGATGAGTTGAATGCCTCGGAGAAATTAAGTAGTTTATCCAACCGAAATGCTTGGAATTTTAACTGGGTATTCACGAATACCTTGACTTATAATAAGACATTTGGCGACCATACGATCAATGCCTTATTAGGTATGGAGTCTTTGAGAAATAGATATGAGTATTTTACAGCTTCAAGAGACGGTTTTCCGTCAGACGATCCTAACTTCCGTTTTTTAGATGCGGGAGATGTAGGAACCCAGAAGAACTCGGGTGCTGCTACGGAGTATAGTATGGTCTCTTATTTCGGTAAGCTCGATTATAATTATCATGATCGGTATTTGGTGGCGTTTACTTTGCGTCGGGATGGTTCATCTCGTTTAGGTAATAACAAATGGGGTAATTTCCCTGCGGCATCAGTTGGATGGCGCATTAGTAATGAGCCGTTTTTTGATGTTGAGGCAATTAGTAATTTGAAAGTACGCGTTGGTTGGGGACAGAATGGAAACTCGGATGTTCCGTCGTATGCGACGATTGACTCATATAAGAGTAATTCTACGAACTCGAATTACCCGATTGATGGAAATCAAAGTGGTGTAGATCTAGGATTGGTGCAGACTCGAAACGGAAACGTTAATTTGAAATGGGAGACAACCACACAAACGAATGTCGGTGTGGATTTGGGTTTTTTGAATGGTGACTTGGATTTGACTTTGGACTATTTTAATAAAGATACCAAGGACTTATTGTGGCGTAGAGCCTTACCTGCCTCGATCGGGGGAACAAATATGACTGTTTGGGATAATGTAGGTAAGATGAACAACAAAGGTTTTGAGATGGAGATAAATTATCAAAAGCAAATCAATCAGGATTTTGGTTTCTCTGTCGCATATAACTTCTCTGTTATCAAGAATAAAATGACCGAACTGAATGGGGTGGATTATATAGGTCTTTCCAGTAGTGAACTTCACGGACGTAATTTCGATCAAGAGACTTCTCGTTCAGCGGTAGGACAACCGATCGGATCCTTCTTCGTGTATGAGGCTGATGGTCTGTTCCAAAGCGATGCGGAGATCCAAAACTATAAGAATGATAGAGGTGAGTTATTACAACCGAATGCGAAACCGGGTGATATTCGCTTCAAGGATTTGAATGGAGATGGCGTTATCAATAGTGATGACCGCGATTTCAAGGGAAATCCGTTGCCTGATTGTAGCATGGGGTTGACGTTGGGTTTCAATTATAAAAACTTTGATGTTAGTGCCTTCTTCCAAGGTGTATTTGGTAATGAGGTCTATAATTTGACGAATTATTTGGGTGAGTTTTATAACCAGGCTCAATATAATAAAAATTCTACGATCTTGGATGCTTGGCGTCCGGATAATACGGATACGGATATACCTCGTGTCACATTGGATGATCCGAATAATAATATTCGTCCTTCTACCTATTATATCCATAATGCCTCTTTTGTCCGTTTAAAGAACTTAAAGGTGGGGTATACACTACCGGATAAAGTGGCATCTAAGTTGAAGTTGAAACGTACGTATATTTATTTGCAAGGACAGAACTTGTTTACCATAACGGGATATGAAGGTATTGATCCGGAGGTTGGTTTGCAGAGTTATTCTTCTGAGAACCGTAATTTGGATATGGGGGTGGATCGTGGAGTGTATCCATTACCAAGAACATTTACTTTAGGGGTTAACGTTAGTTTTTAACATAAAAAGAGATATATACAATGAAAAAGATATTTTATTTTGCGGCATCAGTGTTGATGATGTGTTCTTGTGCGGACTCATTCCTTTCTGAGGAGCCTGTGGGTGAGTTCTTGCCCGGACAGGTAGAGAGTGAGGAAAATATAGAGGGTATCGTGACCGGTGCATATGCTGTGTTGGATGGGTATTATGCCTCTGATGCGATTAATTCCGGTTGCTCAAACTGGCAGTTCGGGGATGTTGTCTCTGACGATGCGTATAAAGGTGGCGGCGGTACCGGTGACCAGAACCAAATCCATTTGATGGAGATCTTTAATGCGAATCCCACAGGGATTGACTTTGAAGCTCGATGGGCTGCTCTTTATGAGGGAATAAAACGTTGTAACCAAGCGATTCGTTTATTGAATGGTAGTGAGGTTAAAAACAAGGAACAGCGTTTAGCTGAGATGCGCTTTTTGAGGGGGCATTATTATTTCAACTTAAAAATCATTTATAATCAGATTCCTTGGATCGATGAAACGTTGGTGGATCCAAATGAATACAATAAGAAATCGAATATCGAGTTTTCATCCGATCAATTGTGGGAGAAGATTTTAGAAGAGTTCTCTGCTGCTTATAAAGTATTGCCGGAGAGCCAAGCGGATTATGGCCGGCCTACTAAAATGGCAGCTAGAGCTTATATGGCAAAGGTTTATTTATATCAGTCCAAGTGGAAAGAATGTTTGGAAGCTTGTGATGAGGTGATTCAATCTGGAAAATATGAGCTATTCCCTGATTTCCGGAATGTGTTCTTGCCTGAAAATGATAATTGCTCGGAGATTATCTTTGCGATCCAGCTGTCCATTAATGATGGTTCTCCCAATAATGAGAACGGAAGTTATGGCGATCGCTTGTTGCCTCCGGGAGGTCCTTATCCTGTATATGGCTTTTTGCGGCCGACTCAAAATTTGGTAAATGCTTATAAAACGGATGTTAAAGGCTTGCCTTATAATGATGGTAAAGATGTGTCAGAGAATGACTATGTAGATGTTCGTTTGGATCATACATTAGCTAGACCAAATATACCGTTTATGGATGTACAATTGTATGATTGGACTCCTAGAGAGGCTAGTGTGTATGGCCCGTATAGCCCGAAGAAGCGTTTGGTTTCATTGAATTCTACTTATTATTCGCCGATATGGCCTTATGTGAATGCTTTGAATTTCTATGTGATTCGTTATGCGGATTTGTTATTGTGGAGAGCTGAGGCTGCTATTGAGACAGGTGATTTAGAGACTGGGCGTAAGTATATCAATATGATTAGAGAGCGTGCGAAAAATACTCAGCATGTCAAGACAATGGATCAATCACAAGATGCTGCTAATTATAAGGTAGGGGTTTATGATGAGCCTTTTAAATCAAAAAATGAAGCCGTGCAAGCGTTACGTATGGAGAGACGTTTGGAGATGGCGCATGAGGGAATTCGTTTCTTTGATTTGGTGCGTTGGGGTGTCGCGGATGAAGTTATCAACGCTTATATCGCCAAAGAGAAAGTGTTCCGTTCCCACTTGCAAAATGCTCATTTCGTAAAAGGTAAGCATGAGTATTTCCCGATACCTCAGTCTATGATTGATATTTGTGGTACGGAAGTAATGAAACAGAATCCGGGTTATTGATAAATTAAATGAAAGAAAAGGCGGTGTGTCAAATAGTTTAATATCCATTTGATGCACCGCTTTTTCACGATGTAATAAAAAATATGAAGCAGCTAGGAGTTATTTTATATCTATTGTGTTTGACTACCTGTTATGAGTTATGGGCAACCCCTCATAATGTCGCTTATCAAGCTAAAGTTTCCTGTTCGTCTGCCTTGAGCCAAGAGCAGGAAGGTAAGTATGTGATAGATCAGGTGATTCGTATTTCCGGAAAGGGAGAATGGGTAGCCAAGACAAAATTGGATGTGCGTGGTCGGGTGTATCCGTATCCTTGGATACAATTAGATTGGGATCATGCGATTTATACGAATAAGGTTATTTTATACGATCGGGTGGATGAGCGAAGCCATTGTGCTGCGGGTACCTTGTTCTTTAGTGACGGTAGTTCGGTAACGGTTAATTTGATTCCCAATGATGGAGCGCCAAGGGTGGTTGAATTTGATACTCGGAAGACGGAATGGATTCGTTTTCAAATGACGGATGGAGAAGGACAAGATTTAGGGCTGTCTGAGATAGAGGTGTATCCTGCTCCTGAGTCTTATCCGGATTATATCTCTTGGGTGAATCCTTATGTCGAGACCGCTAAAGGTCGATATTTTTTCTTTGTGACCGGAAGTTTGCCTTTCGGTATGATAAGTTCCGCTCCATTAACCCGCAATATCAATCAAGGAGGAGGAGGTTATAATTATAATTCTACTAAGGTTTTAGGCTTCCCTCAAATTCATAATTGGATGATTTCAGGATTGTCTTTGATGCCGGTGAAAGATGAGGTAGATGTTTGCAGAGGAGATAAGGTTTGGCGTTCTTCTTTTTCTCATGATGATGAGATTGTCCAACCTGGTTATCACCGTTTGTTCTTGGATACTTATAAAATATGGGTAGAACAGACGGTTACGGATAGGGTAGGACTTTATCGTTTTACGTATACGCAAGATGGTTTGGCGAAGGTCTTGGTAAATCTGGGAGGTCATATAGCTACTTCTACTTTGTTGAACGCTCATGTGACAAAGGTGAATGATACAGAGATCTCCGGATATTTTGATACGGCTGGTCGTGTATGGGGAGGTGTCGATGTGGCTAAAGTTTATTTTGTTGTTCAATTTGATAAACCTATGGATGCTTTGAACGGTTGGGTTGGAGATAGAAAGGAAACGGATATCAATAGTTTGATAGGTTCTCCAGAATTAATTACCGTGCCTAAGTCTTCTTTTAAACAATCTCCTTCTTCTGGCGTAGAAGCTTGTTTTGGATCTTTTAAGGCTGGTGATGAGCTATTGTTGAAGACCGCTATCTCTTATGTGAGTGAGGAAAATGCCCGTGAGAATATAGAGCGGGAATGTAAACATTGGGATTTTGATCAAGTTAAGAGTGCGTCCGAGCGTATTTGGAATGAGTGGTTGGGAAAAATTGATGTGCAAGGTGGTTCTTTTCAGCAAAAGACCAAGTTTTATACCGATTTGTGGCACGTATTGTTGGGGCGTCATAAGATAGATGATAGCAATGGCGAGTATCCGGATTATTTGTCCGGAGGAGAACGTATTGGAAAACAAACAAGGATACATACGATTGCTCCTAAATTCCAAGTACGGACTTTGCCTAAAGATAAAACAGGAAAATCAAGGTTTCATATGTATAATTCAGATGCTCTATGGTTGACACAGTGGAATTTAAACACGTTGTGGGGACTGGCGTATCCTTCTGTTTTAGACGAGTTTTCCGCTTCTTTTATCGAATATGACAAGAATGGAGGTCTATTACCTCGTGGGCCGTCCATAGGGTCTTATACTTATATTATGACGGGCTGTCCGGCTACCTCCTTGATTACTTCCGCTTATCAGCGGGGGGTGTTTCATAAATGGTTGCCCAAGGAGGGATATGCGGCTATGAAAAGGAATCATGAGAAAGGTGGTATGCTTGCCTTTGATATGGATAAAGAGTTGGAGTTCTATATTAAACATGGATATTGCCCAGAAGAGGCTGGCTTGACTATTCAATGGGCCTTTGAGGATTGGGCTTTGGGAGAAATGGCGAAAGCTATGGGAAAACTCAAGGATTATAATTATTATAGAAATCGTTCCTTGGGCTGGCCTGCGTCTTGGCATCCGGATTTGAGGTTGATGATGCCTAGAAAAGAAACAGGAGAGTGGGTCCATTTGGATCCTTTGTCCGAGCGTGGGTTTGTACAAGCCAATGCTTGGCAGGCTACTTTTGGATTATCTCATGACATTGAAACATTGGCTCGTTTGATGGGAGGTAATGACAGCTTAGCTACTCAATTGAATTATGTGTTTGAGATGTCGAAAAATGCAAGATTCCTGTCTAGTTATGTTAGTTATGCCAATCAACCCGGTTGCTCGAATGCGCACGTTTTCTCACATGTAGGAAAGCCTTGGCTGACTCAATATTGGGTGCGTCAGGTCGCTAAACAGACCTATGGTGATATTACGCCAGAGCGAGGCTACGGCGAAAATGATGAAGATCAAGGACAGATGGCTGGAATAAGTGCACTGATGGCTATGGGATTATTCAGTTTGGATGGAGGCTCTGCCTATAATCCGATGTATGATATTACAAGCCCTGTTTTCAATGAGATTACGATTCGATTGGATTCTCGGTATTATAAAGGGAACGAGTTTAAGATTAAAGTACATGATAACTCCCCAGAGAATTGTTATATCCAGAAAGCTTCTTTGAACGGAGAGATGTATCATAAATATCAATTGCCGCATACCGTATTTGAGCAAGGTGGCCTTTTGGAATTATGGCTTGGCGATAAACCAAACAAGGAATGGGGAACTCAATAACGATTTGGGCATATCTCTCAATTTGTGTGATGATTCAAAAAAAGGATGTGCGTAACAATGAGGCACATCCTTTTTCATTTCCTTTTAAATCTAAGTAGCGTGTATTATTCTACTCGTTTGTTGATTACGATATGACCAAAATAGCCAAGGAGAACCAATCCCAGACCTGTAAGTAGAATACTATTTGTCATACCTCCGGTGAAAAACGGTACAGCCAAAACTGCCGCACCAATAATGAGTACGATCACTCCTAGATTTTTAATTAACTCATTCATGGTTATAGATATTTTATAATTATTTTCTTTTCTACCGCAAATAAAGCAATAATAACCCGATCGTGAAAATATTTTCGGAGAAAAATAATGAAACGATTGAAATTAGCTTCTATATTTGTGTTATAATATAGTTACGTATGGGAAGAATACTTTACATAGTTTATTTGTGGCTGTTTTTTGTACCTGTATTTCTGGTACTGACTATACTTACGGCTGTGACGGTTATCATCGGTTGTCTATTGGGGGGAGAGAAAATCTTCGCTTATTATCCGGGTATGATCTGGTCTCGATTGACTTGCTATCTGGCGCTTTGTCCGGTGACGGTAAAAGGGCGTGAGCATATAGACCGGAAACAATCGTATGTTTTCGTAGCTAATCATCAAGGCGCGTTTGATATTTTCTTGATATATGGTTTCTTAGGCGTTCCCATTAAGTGGGTGATGAAGGCGGGTATCGCTAAGATTCCGTTTGTCGGGGCTGCTTGCCGTGCCGCCGGTTTTATCTTTGTCGATAATTCTACGCCGAAGGCCGCCGCTCGTAGTGTTTTGGAGGCGGAGCGTTGTCTTCGAAACGGGGCTTCCGTGGTTGTTTTTCCGGAAGGTTCGCGTACGTATGACGGGAAAATGATCCGTTTCAAGAAAGGGGCTTATCAAATGGCTCTGGATCAGCATTTGCCTATTATTCCGATCACCTTAAACGGGCCGTTTGATGTCTTGCCGATCGGGTCGTTGAATGTCCATCGTCATCGGATGGAGATGGTGATCCATCCGGCGGTTTCTACCGAGAATATAGACACTTCCCACAAAGGAATGCAAGCGTTCGCTGATCAGACTCAAGAAATCATAGCATCTGCCTTGTGGGAAGAATATAAATAATTTAGGTTATTATTTCCAGCTTTTCAAGATGCCACGTTTCGCTACTTTCAGGCTGAATCCGAAGTTATCGCCGAACATGGAACCGGCATCAGCTGCCAAAGACCCTGTAAATTCCCATCCCGATAAACGGGGATGTTGATAAGAGATATCTAAAAGTCCGGAAGCTCCTCTTTTCTTGCTAAGGAAAGGGGTGGCATGTCTACCCCAACTATTCATCACGGTGACTAATACCCGATAAGATACTTGTGAGGAGATAGCGCCTTCCGCACCGAAATGCCAGTCACGAACACGGTTGTTCTTGAATCCTAATGAACCGTTCTCGTTATACTCCGGACTTGGGATCAGAGGAGAACCTATCGCCCGGTTAAAATAAGAGGCTCCGGTAGTGTATTCTCCGTTGTTATAATAATCATCACCACCGCCACCTACGCCGGGATGTAGGTCGTGATCAAAATCGATGAAGTGGAACTGTCCGCTTTGGTCTCTTGTAACCAGATACTCCACGACCACCTTACGCAACCACGGGAATTTTGGTAAATCCAATTGTCCTCCCCATAATCCGTCGGTATTGTTTACGAATATCATACCGGATTTATCCTCGAAGAAATGTTGGTAATAGGCGGATACTTGCCAGTTAGGTTGTGTAAAAGCCAATTTGAAATCGTAAGAGCCATAATGATTACCCAGTACGTTGATTTGATCGGAGACTGTTGCGTCGCCACCCCCTTCGCTGCCGCAAATAACCCGGATAAGGTCCTTGATGGATTGAGGCTGCTTTCCGATCTTAGGATTGGTTGAGGTTCCTCCCCATTGTGCCCAATGCTGTACTCCGATTACACCGGATAACGGGAAGTCATTGCGTGTATCCTTAATCTGTACAAATAATGATTTATGATGCCATAAAACGTTATCTACATAAGTCTGCTTATTGTTTGTGAAGTTAGCCAGATAATCCTTGTCGAAAGAACGACCGACGGCAAAGTCTCCTTTGACTTGCATCCAGCCTTTCGTTAAAGGAACGACGGTAAATTCCGGAATGCTGATGTTCACTTCCGGTATCGGGCGGGCATTGGCGGATTGCACGATATCGCCCGAGCTAAGCCAACGATCCCAAAGTGAATTATAGCGTTCCTTGCTTCCTACACTCAATAGCAAGCATTTGTAACCTAACTCGGCATATATTTGTTGGATAAAGAAATTGCGATGACGAGGAACTGCGGCCACTACGTCTAATCCGGCTCCCCAGCGAAAACCTTTGCCAAAAGTTTGATTATGGAATACTCCCGCATTCAAATATCCGTTATTCGCTTCCAAAGGAACAATTCCGTATCGATTGCTAACCATCCAGAAAGGGGTATTGTCGCCACTAGCTACCGATCCGAATATTTCGGCCTTGTAGGTAGTCGCTTCCGGAGTTGTCTCTTCTTCTTGAGCGAAACTAGCCGTTGCCATCCCCAGACAAGTCAGACCTATAAAAATTGATCGCACTGATTTCATGTATATATAAATGTTTTGTCTGGGCGCAAAGGTAAGGATTTATATGTTTGGTGCAACCATTATTGTTTCTTTAACCACTCGAATATAGTTTGATAGGCATCGTTCCGATAGGGCTTTTGAGATAGGATCAGATCGTGGATGCCGTTTGGAATGGTATCTCTCGTGACTTTGTCTCCTAGTTTCTCCCCGTATTTTTGAATGTCTTGAACATCCAAGACGATGTCGGAGGTCATGTATTCCTCATGCCATGTCTCTGTTTCCGGAAAAGATTTGTTGGAAGACATCACTAGTATCGGACAATCCAGTTTTAACCCTTTTTGTACCGTCTGTTGCGCTTCTTGTATGGCTTTGATCCATCCGGCTTTTTTCGGATGCCCGAATATCATTTTCCAGTTCGTATCAAATTCCCATTCTCCTTTATACTGCTTAAGCAGGCTATAAGCGTAATTCGGATCACCCAAACCTTGTACGGTAAGATTCGGAAATAGCCTCCCGACAAACGCAACGGTTGGCAGTACGACTTTCTCCATTAACCATCCGAAATTCCAATCTAGAAAAGGGCTGTTCAGAATAAGCCCGTCTACCGGTAACTCTCCTTTTTTACTATTCAAATAATAAGGTGTGATCAATCCGCCTGTAGAATGCGCCATTAATAATATCCGCTCGTTGCCTTCAGACCGGATGGTGGCCAAAGCGGTATCGATATCAGCGAAATACTCTTTTAGGCTCTTGCAAAAGAACAGGTTTTGATTGGGTAATATCGAACGTCCGTATTTCCGCAAGTCCATCGCATAGAAATTATATCCGTGAGCGTTTACGCTATCCCCTAATTGTTTCTGGAAAAAATAGTCATTATAGCCATGGATATACAGCACGGCCTGTTTTACGCTATCCAGTTGAGGTTTCTTGACCAGTGTGCAAACTACCTTCCCCTCATAATCATCCGGCATCTGGAAGGTACGGCGTAAATAACCATCTCCCAATACATCGGGTACGTATTGGGCATATACCTCGCATAAAATGAAACAGAGGAATATAATAAGATTTATTTTTCGAGACATAAATATATTGTTTCTATTTTATAACTGTATTTGCAAAGATAGGGTTTATCAATCAATGGTAATTAACCAAGATCATAAAATAAAAAATGACAGATAAGCATGAAAAACGATAGGATAAACGTGAATATTGCAACTTATACGTAAAAAGCACTATTTATGGTAAGCCGTTAATTTTTTATCTTAACAATAAATATTTTACTTTGTTGGAAAATGGAAGCGTGTATGGAACCGGAAATAACAGTAATAATCATAGATGATGACCTTGGATCGATCCAGAAATTGCAAAACGATCTATTGGCCTTCTCGGAGGTAAGGATATTAGATACAGCGACAACGGCGGAATTAGGCAAGAGGCATATCCTTAAGTATCAACCGGATTTGGTGTTTTTGGATGTGGAACTTCCGGACATGTCTGGCTTTGATTTGCTGGATGATATACGGGATGATATTCTTCCGAACTTGAGAGTCGTTTTCTATACGGTATACGATAAATATATATTGGATGCCCTACGTGCCTCTGCGTTTGATTATTTGTTAAAACCTTATTTAATTGATGAGTTAGCGGCACTCATCGAACGTTTTCATACGACAGAACCTGCGGATGTTGCCTGCATGGAGAGATCCTTGCGGAAAATATTGAATCGGGATAGTCGATTTGCGATCCAAACCGTTTCGGGTCTTTTGCTAGTCCGTTGTGAGGAGATATTCCTGTTTCAGTTCTTGGGAGATCAGCGTTGCTGGCAGATTGTCTTGACTTCCCGTACTACTCATAAACTAAAAATGGGCACGACAGCGAAAGATTTGTTGTCTATCAATAATACGTTTGTTCAAATAAGCCAAGATTGCATTGTGAACTTGACTTATTTGATGTTCATCGAGAATAAGACCTTACGATGCGAGTTCTATCCCCCCTTCCAAGAGGAGGAGAGGATCGCCTCGCATCGCTATTTTAAACAACTGAGAGAACGGCTGGATATTATTTGATGGTTCCTCTTCTTTTCTCCCTAATTTTATCTGTTTTGCAGGGTGTAATAGGCTTCTGAAGTGAATAACTAACGGCTTGGGAAGTGAATAACTAATCACTTGAGAAGCCTTTTGCAAGCGATTAAGTATGTTGTCTAAATAATTCATTTTCACCGCATAAGGAATTTACATTTCAAGTCGTAAATTATTTACTTCAGTAACGGATAGTGCCTACTAAGATTTGCTTATTTTCTGACATTTACATACAAGAGAGTCAATATATTCTAGCCATCCAATCCGCGAAAAAGTAGTCATATACCCTATAAAAGCCATCTTCCTGTGTTATCAAATCATTTTTCAACAGAGGTTTGACCGCAGATTGTACAGAACTGGCTGAGGGTAGCTTGTATTTTTTGATAAATGCTGATGACGTGAGACCTTCTGCTCTGCCCTCTTTGGCGATAGCTTGTAAAACAAGTTTTTGTTTGGGAGCAAGATTGGCAAGTAGATCCTTGTAACTACTTTCTTGTGTTAGAATCACATTCTTGCGGGCTATTTCTATCTTATCCATACTACAACGCTCACCCTCTTCGGTCAATGCGAAAAGTTCGTTCATTATCATTTGCACAAACCAAGTATAGCCATCGAACATCCGATAAACTTCTTCTATTACGGATTTGTCGATAAGCTTTCCCCTTTGCTCAAAAAGCCGGTTGGCGAACTCCACATAGATATGAATGGGTATTGGCTTAAGTCCTATACTAATAGCGCTTTGATAAAAAGGCTTGGAAGAGGAATTAAACATATTACTCATCAAATGGCGTTTACTGCCGGAGAAGATAAACATAGTCTGCTTGCATTGTTGAATCTTGGTTCGCAACAACGCTTCTACATTTTTCTCCTCATAGCCGCCAATTTGTTGGAACTCATCGATCGCCACGATACATGGTTTATCTGCGGTCTCTAGATAAGCGAAGATCTCATCAAGTGTTGTTTGTGGTGCTTGAATGTCTCCTAGCCCAATATCAAAACAAGGTTCTCCGGTTACCATATCCAGTTTAAAACCCGCACGCAATGAGGTTATGATTTGAAAGAACCGTTCCGTCCAAACCGTTTTCTTTGGCTTCAATTCGTCATAGATGGCTTTTCCTAATAGATATACGAACTCTGTTAATGAAGTAGTGGCATAAATATCCACAAAGAACGCATGATAATTTTTTTCTATCGATTCTTGATGAAAAAGATGTTGGATCAATCCGGTCTTACCCAAACGGCGTGGAGAAATCAATGCGACATTACGTCCGTTCTCAATCTGTTTAATCAAGAAGCTTGTCTCTCCCTCACGGTCACAAAAATATTTGTCTGATACATATCTACCCACGACAAAAGGATTCATCATTGCGATTGTCTCCATAATATAAATACATTTTATTGCAAATATAATAATTATATCCATAATAAAGAAAGGAAACGGTATGTTTCACTTGCACGTGTGGGAGTCCGTATTAAATAATTTGATATAGAGTGATTTAATTCGATTATTTATATATCTTCGCATTGTAGAAACCGCCGTTTCGGAAACAGCGATTTCGGAACTGTGTATTATTGCCATGCGTAAAGATTAATCTTTAGTATAGAAAGAATGGAAAAACAATCATTTATCGCTCTAGTAAAGCGTTATTATCCTTGGATCTGCAGTATGGAGAAGGCTGCTTTTCGTATACATGATGATGTGAATCAGAAATATGATCATGTGTTGCCTTATGGATTTCATCTGAAAATGACGGTATCGTATGTCTCTCGCTACGGATATCTGGTAGCTGAGACCGAGGCGGATATACTGATTTTGTATGCCTCTGCTTTTCTGCATGATACGATAGAAGATGCACGGATGACCTATAATGATGTCGTGAAATTCCTGAAAGAGTTCAAGGGGGGAGGCTTTGTCTTGCCAGAAGGCGTGAGACAGCACTTGGAAGACCAAGTTCCGGAAATCGTATACGCCTTAACGAATGAAAAAGGACGAAACCGGGGAGAACGGGCGAATGACCTGTATTATCAAGGAATACGGCAGACTAAATTCGCTTCTTTTATAAAAATGTGTGATCGGCTGGCGAATATCCAATATACGATGATGTTTGTTTTTGCGAACCGGATGTTGGATGTTTACCGTAAAGAGTATCCGGAATTTATCCGATCGATCAGTGAAGGTGCGGTTACACAGGTGCCGGATGTCATGAAGGAGGAAGCGGAACGTCTGTTAAATAGCGAATCGTATATTATATAGTCTTCTCGAATGTCTTTTTTTCAGAAATCCATACGGAGCGATGAAGATCTGCTCACCTCATTGAGGCAGGGGAGCGAGGATGCGTTTACTGTTATTTATGAGCGGTATCATAAATTATTGTATGTGTTGGCCTATAAATATTTGAAAAGTACATATTCTTCGGAAGATGCCGTACAGCAAGTTTTTCTGAAATTGTGGGAGGCACGTTCCCTACTGATGGTGAACGTGAATTTAAGGAACTATCTCTATACAATGCTAAAGAATCACGTATTAAATGAGATCCGGAATAATAATAGCGCCGTAGAGAAAAATTATGAGATCGTACAATCAGCGCCGGAATATGAGGATGAACTGCTTATAAAGATAGAGGAACAAGATATGATGTCTCATTTTTACCAAGCGATCGATCATTTGCCGGAGCAGAAACGCCAAGTCTGTCTGTATAAGCTGAAAGGGAATCTATCTAATCAAGAAATCGCCGATAAGATGAATATCTCGGTCCCCACGGTAAAAACACATTATGCGCAAGCGATAAAAATACTGCGGGCACATTTCGAGAGACTATTTTTATTTCTTTTATATTTGTGGAACTCATCCTATTGATGGCTTTGCGTGTCAATTGATAAAAGAAAATGAATATGAAAATACCCGATCTATCGATCATAGAGAAAACGCTAAATAATGAGGCTACTTCCGAGGAGTCTTGTGAGGTTGTTCGTTGGTTTAAGACCCCGGAAGGACAGGCATGGCTTGCTGAGCGTATCGATCAGGATGAGAAAACGATTCATATGGGGGAGGAAGAGGCATGGATCGACCATCCGATACCCTCAGCCGTAATGTATCAGAATATTATGCGGCAACTCCGCCGACAAAAAATACGCCGTTTTATAGCGTATGCGGCTGCGGTCTTTATACCGATCGCTTTAATTATAGGACTTTTCATACGCATAAACTCACAAGTGGATTTGTTGGCGGATGATGGCTATGACGAGGTGTACGTACCTAATGGGGAACGCATGCAAGTGCTTTTTCAAGATGGGAGTAAGGTCCATTTGAATTCGGGAAGCCGTATTCGTTATCCGAAAAAATTCGGTCTCTCCGAACGTAAGGTTTATTTGGAAGGAGAGGCTTGGTTCGAGGTCGCCAAGAACAAGAATCGGCCTTTTATCGTGGATATTTCTTATATGGATATAAAAGTGTTGGGTACTACCTTTGATGTGAAAGCCTATCCGGAGGAAGAAGCTATATTCGTCGCTTTAGAGACAGGATCTATCGAGTTGAAATCAAGATCCTTCAAATCTTATCAATTACGCCCGGGAGAAAAAGCGGTTTATAACAAGGCTTCCGGACGTTGTGAGGTACTCCGTTCCCACGATGTCAAGATGTATTCGGCATGGAGACGTAATGTGCTCGTATTTAAGAGCGCCCCTTTATCGGACGTAATGAAAACATTGGCTCGAACTTATGATATATCCTTTGACGTGAAGGATTCTGCCGCTTTGCGATATACGTATACGATAACGACCGATAGCGTCAATTTGACCACGGTATTAAAAGAATTGGAAAAAATCACGCCTGTACTATTCGAGGAAAAAGGGGGCAAGATAGAAGTACGGATGAAAAAATAAAAAAATTAGCTATAACGACTCATCCTTTTAGATTTGTCGTGTGTCTATTTGATAGGAGAGCAGGAAACAGAGTGTTAACCTTAAAATAGATATGCGTATGGATTCCTCATAAATAGATAACATAAGAACAGCCGAAAAGCTCCTACCCTTTTCGGCTGCCGATCGTATTAAAAATAAATTTCTAATACCAACTATTAAAATCAATACAAATATATGAAAGAAAAGCAAGAAAGCCCTCGGCGTAGGTGCCTTTTAATATTAATTGAGAAAATACCGAATGCCATGAAGTTAACCTTTCTATTTTTAGTCATATCCTTGCTGAGTTTCACGGCTACCGCCTCGGCTCAGCGGGTTTCTATTGTGCTGGACAATGCGAAAGTGGAGAAAGTTTTAGCTACCATCACCCACCAAACCGGGTTGAGTGTTGCGTATAGCAAACAAATCGTAGATTTGAATCGGAGAGTGAGCGTTAATTTTACGAATGCAGAATTGACAAATGTATTGGATAAAATAACGGAGGGCACGTCATTAAGTTATGAAGTTAAAAATGGAAAGATCTACTTATTTGAAAAACCTATAGCGAATGCGGTCACCCAGCAAGCCAAAAAAATAACGGGTGTTGTTGTCGATTCAAAAGGGGAACCTATCATTGGAGCGAATGTTGTGGAGAAAGGTACTCAAAATGGTACGATAACAGACTTTGATGGTAAATTTATTTTGGAGGTATCGGATAACGCGACACTTCAATTTTCTTATATCGGCTTTATGCCAACAACTGTCGCTATTGCGGGACAGACTTCATTGAATGTACGTTTAAAGGAGGATACACAGGCTTTGGAAGAGGTTGTGGTTGTTGGTTATGGAACCCAGAAGAAGGTGAATTTGACAGGTTCTGTTTCTTCAGTCAAATTTGATGAGGAATTGGCGAACCGTCCGATCACTGATGCTTCTCAAGCACTTTCCGGAAAGGTTTCCGGCGTGTGGATCAGCCAGAATTCGGGTAAGCCGGGAGATGATGGAGCGCAATTGAGAATTCGTGGCTGGGGTACATTGAATAATTCGGACCCGTTGGTGATTATTGACGGAGTAGAAGGGGTATTCAGCCAAGTAAATCCGAGTGACATCGAAAGTATCACAGTCTTGAAGGATGCGGCTAGTGCGGCTATTTACGGATCAAAGGCCGCTAACGGTGTCGTTTTGGTTACGACGAAGATGGGAAAGAATAATGAGAAAACCCAAGTAGAGTTGAACTCTTACGTCGGAATGCAGCAGATCGGACGTCATTTTGATTTAGTGACGAATAGCGCCGAGCATATGACTATGGCGAATCAAGCTTTGGTGAATGGGGGAGAGAACCCTCTTTTCTCGGAAACATTGATCTCTAATTTCGCTAATGGAACAGATACTTATAAATACCCGAATACGGATTGGTATGACTCTCTTTATCGGAATGCTTTAATAACAGGGCATAATTTATCCATTTGCGGTGGATCGGAGAAACTATCTTCCTTCTTGTCTTTGAACTATTTGAGTCAGGAAGGTATTTTGATGAACTCTAAGGCGGAGCGGTTCGGTATCCGGGCAAATGTGGAGTATAAAGTGAATTCATGGTTGAGAGTTGGCGCTCGTTTGAATTATACTCGTAGGAATTCCCAAGAGCCTTTTGATTTGTTCCGTGTATTCGAACAGCAACAAGGTGCGGCTCCTTTCATCGCTCCATATACCCGGGATGGCCGTTTCGGTTCGGTAGAAGCGATTAAGGATGATGGTACTTTATTGTATACGACTTATCAGCCGGTTATAGACGCTTCGAACGGGGCGACTAAAACATCCAAGGATTATATGGCTGTAAATGCTTTCGCTACCGTAGATTTTACGAAAGACTTGAACTTACAAGTAACATGGGCCTCTAATGGCAATTGGAAAATGGTTGATAAATATAATGAGACCCTTTATGGATATACGGATTCTGGCATAGAGACGATACCGAAAAATTACAATCGTGATGGTATTGTGTTGAGTAGAGAGCAAGTATCGACTATGCGTAATAATTTCCAAGCGACATTAAACTATAGCAAGCGATTTGCGGATAAGCATTATGTTGCCGCTATCCTTGGTACCCAATTGGAGAATTACAGTATAAAGAACGTATTTGCCCGAAGAACCAACCCACCCAAAGAAGGATTAACCCAAGTGGATGCGGGAACGGAAGGTATCAAGGGAGAGGGAAATTTTGAAGGTCTACGCATGGCATCTTATTTTGGTCGATTGAATTATGCCTTTGCGGATAAATATTTATTTGAGATGAATCTCCGTGCCGATGCCTCCTCTCGTTTTAAACGGGGAAATCGCTGGGGTGTTTTTCCGGGCTTCTCTGCAGGATGGCGTTTGAGTGAAGAGGCGTTTATTAAGAACCTGAATCTGTTTTCTAATTTGAAACTACGTGCGTCGTGGGGACAATTAGGCAATCAAACCATTGAAGGATATTGGCCTTATTTAACAGTGATCTCCCAAAATTATGACTTGAGTTATAATTATGGAGGCTCATTGGCTCCGGGTGCTGCCGTAACCGCTTTGGTGGATGAGGATATTACTTGGGAAACTACCTCTTCCTTGGATATTGGCGTGGATTTGGGCTTCTTAGGTAATAAGTTGAATATAGAAGCTGATTACTTCAATAAAAAAACAACCGATATTATCGTTCAATTGCCAATACCAAACGTATTAGGGGATAAGACCGCACCGTTTGAGAATGTGGGCGAGATGAAAAATAATGGTTTTGAGTTAGTCGTGAATTATGATAATCTTGAGACGAGCAGAGATCGCCTTGGATTTAACGTAGGACTAAACTTTACGTATATCGATAATAAAGTAACGAAATTTCAAGGTGGAAACTCTCCGGACCAGCTTTATTTGATTCGTGAGGGATATCCGTATAAGGCTTTGTATGGCTATAAAGCGGTTGGCATCTATCAATCGGACGAAGAAGCCGCTCAACATATGCATAGCAATGGGCTTAAGCCGGAAATGGGAAATCTGAAATACGAGGATGTTAATAATGATGGAAAATTAGACTATCAAGATAAACAAGTACTTGGTAATACGATTCCTAAAATTACGTATGGACTTACTGCCGGCTTACGCTATAAAGGGTTTGACTTAAATATCTTATTCCAAGGTTTGGGACAGGCGAATGCGTTTACGAAGAGCGGCATGACCCGTATGCAATACGAATGGCTGACTATTTCTGATAAATGGCGGGATGCGTGGAGCCCAGAGAATCCGGACTCAAATATACCGATGCTTCGGTTTGACTCTTCATGGGACACGTATGACTCCTCATTTTGGGTACATCGTATCGATTTCTTGAAATTGAAGAACTTACAATTAGGTTATGCGTTCCCTGAATGGATTACCTCAAAGCTAAAAATGCAACGGTTGTATGTATATGCGAATGCCCAGAACCTGTTTACGATTATGTGGAAAAAAGGGTATGAAGGATATGATCCGGAAAGAAATACGTTTGATTCGGGTACCAATTATTACCCGACTCCGAGAATATTTACATTTGGTATAAATCTTAATTTCTAAAAGTATGAAACAGTTATTAGCATATTGCTTATCAATTATACTATGTGTCTCTTTCACGGGATGTATGGAGAATTATTTGGATTTGTATCCTGAGGATAAGATTACTTCGGCGAGTTTCCCGGAAAATGAATCGGATATCAAACTCCTTTTAAATGGTGTCTATGCTCAATTGAGGGAAAAAGAGGTTTATAATCAAGGCTTGTTTGGCTTTGGCATAACGGATGGAGCTACCCCTAACGCATTTAACTGGGGAACGGATGAGGTTTTTAATAAGTTGGGTGCCGGGCGATTGAGCTCTAGTGACGGAGGAGTCGTAACGTATCGTTGGAAAAGATGTTATGAGATAATCTCCCGGGCAAACTATTTGTTGGCCTGTATGGATTTAGTGGATTTATCGGAAGAAGCGAAAGCCAAATATTCAGGTGAGACTCATTTTCTACGGGGGCTGGCTTATTCTGTGCTAGCGGAAACCTATGGTGGGGTACCTATTATATTGACGAACATTTCCACGGAAGAAGCTCGTAGCTTGAAGCGGGCGAGTTTGGAGGAGACTTGGCAACAAGCGCTGGATGATTATGAGGTTGCGATCACCAATCTGGGAGTGGATGCTCCTGAGCCGGGGCGTGCTACCAAGGGGGCGGCTTTAGGTATGAAAATGCGAGCCTACTTATACCAAGGTAAATACAAGGAGGTTCTGTCTTGTGTCGAGCAAATTGATGCGTTGAAGAAATATGGTCTATTCCATAGTTATGAGGGTTTGTTTGATCCGGCTAATGAGAACAATAAGGAAGTATTGTTTGATATCCAATATATTGAAGGCGAGAATTCGCAAGGTTCCTATATTGACCAGTATTGCGGAACGGGTACCGGAAGTTGGACCCGTGGAAGCCGTTATGTCCCTACGGATGATTTGGTTGCGGCTTATGAGACGATCGATGGCTCTCCTGTAGATCCCGAGAATCCTTATGAGAACCGGGATCCTCGTTTAGGTTTCACGGCTGTACTTCCGGGTTCTTATTTCTTGGGCTATCGTTTCCCTAATTACCTGTATCCGGGAGGTGCGTTTAATCATGCCGGTAATCGGTTGAAACATTTAAGTACCCGTAAATATCGGATTCAGGATGAGTCAAAGCTTCCTCCTTCCGGGCAGTCTTATATCAATGATATCATACTGAGATATGCGGATGTCTTATTGTCAAAAGCGGAGGCGATTATTGAGACGAATGGAAATGTAGCGGATGCGATCGCTATCCTCAACCGGATCCGTACGGAAAGGGATGACGTTAAGATCTCTTTGCTGCCGACATCTATGAGCCGTGAGGAGGCTCGTGAGAAAGTAAGACATGAGAGACGGATTGAGTTAGCGTTGGAAGGCCGTTATTGGTCAGACGTGAAACGTTGGAAAATCGGGAAGACGCTTTATCCTATGATTATAAAAGATCATGAAGGAAGCGTGATCGAGACGAAGTTCCCGAATGGATATCTGGAATATTACGATTTACTGCCTATTCCTGATAGCGAGCGCTCTTTGAATCCGAATTTGGATCAGAACCCGGGTTGGTAATGTTCAACTAAAAGAAGGATGAAATGAAATTTATATCTAAATTGATACCGGTATTAGCCCTTTCCGGAGCGGCCGTGGCTACTCAAGCGGCGGAAAGGCCAAATGTGATCATCGTATTTATCGATGATTTCGGATATGGGGATTTAGGTTGTTACGGGAGTACGAAGCATCGTACTCCCCATATCGACCAGATGGCTAAAGAGGGAATACGACTGACCGATTTTTATGTGGGTTCGAGCGTGAGCACACCTTCCAGATCGGCTTTATTGACAGGGTGTTATCCAAGGCGAGTCTCCATGCATGTAAATGCGGACCCTACACCTTTGATGTCCAAAGGGAGGCAAGTGCTATTTCCAGCTTCGCATAAAGGCTTGAATCCCGGTGAGATAACGATCGCCGAGTTGATGAAGGAGCAGGGGTATGCGACGGCTTGTATCGGGAAATGGCATCTAGGGGATCAATTGCCATTTCTTCCTACCCGGCAGGGTTTCGACTATTATTATGGTATTCCTTATAGTAACGATATGGATCGTCCGTATTGTCCGTTACCCTTGATGGAACAGGAGGAGGTAATAGTGGCTCCAGTCGGTCATGATTCCTTGACGATTCGTTATACTAATAAGACTGTGGAGTTTATAAAGTCTCATAAGGAATCTCCGTTCTTTATTTATTTGTGCCATAATATGACTCATAATCCGTTAGCGGCTTCTCTCGCTTTCAAGGGAAAGTCTCAGAACGGACTCTATGGGGATGCGACCGAGGAATTGGATTGGTCGATGGGAGTCTTGCTTGAGACTTTAAAGGAGGAAGGATTGGATCAAAATACCTTGGTTATCTTTACTTCCGATAATGGTGCGGATGAACACTTCGGCGGTACGAACCGTCCGTTGAGAGGCCAAAAGGGTACGACGTATGAAGGTGGATTCAGGGTGCCTTGTATAATGAGATGGCCCGCTAAAATACCGGCGGGACAGGAGACTGATAATCTGGTGACTTCGATGGATTTCTTACCGACATTGGCGCATTATTGCGGTTATGCGGTTCCTTCCGACCGGGTGATAGATGGGCATAATGTGTCTGGAATCTTGGAGGGAGAATCGATGGCATCGCCCACGGAGACTTTCTATTATTACCAGAAACAACAATTACAAGCGGTACGTTGGGGAAACTGGAAGTATCATTTACCTTTGAAGGAACGTATCAAAGGCCCTCACTTCCCGGATACGGAAGTCGGTGAAGCTCGTTTATATAATTTGGCGAATGATTTGTCGGAAACAACCAATGTCATCGATAAACATCCCGAAGTAGTAACGAAGATGAATCAATGGATCGAACAGGTTCGTAGTGATATGGGAGATTGGGGATATGAAGGCCGGAACCAGCGTCCTGCCGGTATCATAGATGAACCTTTTCCCCGTTTACTTAAATAAAAAGATACGTATATGAAAACACTGAAATCATTGTCTGTTTTAACAGCGGCGGTATTATCGAACAGCTTGAGCTTGAACGCTGCCTCGGATGCGGCCAATAAGCCTAATTTTGTAATCATATTCTGTGACGATATGGGATATGGGGATTTGAGTTGCTATGGGAATCCCACGATCCGCACACCGAATATAGACCGTATGGCTTGTGAAGGAATGAAGCTGACCCAGTTTTATGTGGGGGCCGGAGTTTCTACGCCAAGTCGGGCCGCGTTAATGACCGGACGTTTGCCGGTTCGAAATGGATTATATGGAGATCGGGTAGCCGTACTTTTCCCTAACTCAAAGGCTGGGTTAGGACAAGATGAGGTCACGATCGCCAAGGTTTTACAACAAAGCGGGTATGCGACCGGCTGTGTAGGCAAATGGCATTTAGGAGCGTTCTCTCCCTATTTACCGACGGATCATGGTTTTGATACCTATTTCGGCATACCTTATTCCAATGATATGAGCCCCGTTCAGAATAAAGGCGCGCATGCCCGGAATTTTCCACCGACTCCATTGATATTGGATGGTAAGGAAATCGAATCGGAACCGGATCAGGGAGAATTAACCCGTCGCTATACGGAGAAAGCGGTATCGTTCATCAAGGATCATTCAAAGGAACCTTTCTTCCTTTATTTCGCTCATACCTTCCCGCATATCCCATTGTACACGAATGCCCGTTTCGAGGGAACGAGCAAACGAGGCCTGTACGGAGATGTGGTTGAGGAAATAGACTGGAGCGTTGGGGAGGTGTTGAAGGCTCTGCGTGAAAATGGCTTGGACGAGAATACGTTTGTTATTTTTACCAGCGATAACGGCCCTTGGCTGACGGAGCATGAGAATGGTGGTTCCGCAGGTCCGTTGAAGGATGGCAAGGGTACTTGGTGGGAAGGTGGCTTCCGGGTTCCGGCCATTTGTTGGATGCCGGGAAAAATCAATCCGGCGATCAACGATGAGATTATGACCTCGATGGATTTATATCCGACTTTCCTCTCGATGGCGGGTATCGAGCAACCGAAAGATCTTGTATTGGATGGCGTGAATCAAACCGGATTATTGTTTGAGGAAAAGCATTCCGCCCGTGATGAGGTTTATTATTGGTGGGGAAGCGAGTTGATGGCGATCCGTAAAGGGGAGTGGAAGTATTATTTTAAGACGATCAAGGACCAATATCTGCGAACCTGTAAGATCGAGACTCCGGCAGAACCCTTGTTGTATAACGTGGAGACAGATATCTCGGAGAGGTTCAATCAGGCGGAGAAGCATCCGGAGATCGTGAAATTACTGATCGAGGCCGGTGAGAAACATAAGAAAGGAATGAAGATCAAACCTTCCGTATGTGATATGATGTAATGGGAAATTAAAAACAACAGATAGATGAATAAATATATACTGACAGCGGCTTGCGGATTGGCTTTTTCCGCAGCTTCCGCACAAACAAAGGCTTTGCCGGATAGCCCGAATATCCTGCTGATTTTGGTGGATGATTTGGGATATGGTGATTTGTCCTGTCAAGGAGCCGCCAAGGACATTCAAACTCCACATATCGATAAATTATTAAATGAAGGAGTTCGTTTCACGAATTTCCATGCGAACTGTCCGGTCTCCTCTCCTAGTAGAGCTTCCTTATTAACCGGTCGTTATCCGGATATGGTAGGCGTACCGGGAGTTATTCGTACGCATAAAGAGGATAGCTGGGGGTATCTGTCGGAGGATGCCGTATTATTACCCCAGATGTTGAAGAAAAGAGGCTATCATAATGCGATGGTTGGAAAATGGAATTTAGGATTGGAGTCTCCGAATACCCCTACGGAAAGGGGCTTCGATTTCTACCGGGGATTTTTAGGGGATATGATGGATGATTATTATACCCATCGTCGTTTCGGAAATAATTATATGCGTGAGAATTTGAAAGAGATCGATCCACAAGGACATGCTACAGAGGTTTTCTCTGATTGGGCGATCCGTTACCTGTCGGATATGAAGCAAAAGCAAGAGCCTTTCTTCTTGTATCTAGCTTATAATGCCCCACATACCCCGATACAACCTCCTCAGGAATGGCTGGAAAAGGTGAAAAAGCGTGAACCGTCACTTCCTGAGAAGCGTGCTAAGATTGTCGCCTTGATTGAGCATTTGGATTATAACGTCGGACGTGTGTATGAGGCCTTGGAACAGAATGGCCAGTTGGAGAATACGATCATTATATTTACCTCTGATAATGGAGGGCAGGACGATGCGGGTGCGAATAACGGCCCGTTCAGAGGCGCGAAGCAGGATATGTATGAGGGAGGGATCCGGGTAGCCGGAGGTATTTATTGGAAGAACCAGATCCGTCCGGCGGTACGTGATAATTTCGTCATGCTTTCGGATATGTTCCCGACCTTATGCGATCTGACAGCCGTGCCTGTATCGCATGAGATCGACGGTATCAGTATCTTGCCTCTTTTACGGGGTGAGGAACAAGATACCGGAGATCGAATGGTGCATTGGGTGCGAAGGGAAGGTAATTCCCGATATGGTGGTAAAGCCTATTACGCATCTCGCTATAAAGATTATAAGATCTTACAAAACACACCTTGGGAACCTATCCAATTCTTCAATCTGAAAGAAGACCCTAAAGAGCAAAACCCGATCGCAGAGCGTTCTTCCGCTGCCTATAAAAACTTGTTCAATGGCTTGATGGAGCATATCCGCCAGACGGGTATGATCCCTTGGCAAAGTAAGCGATATAAGTAACCTTTTCGTATTATTTCAATGAACACGTGTATAATGTATTTTGCGTTATACACGTGTTTTTCTATAAAATCTCTTCTAGCTAATCTGAAAATCGAATGTTTTGTGTATGTTTGCGTCAAATCTGCGGGAGTTATTTCTACATGATCTATATGAAAATATCCGATGAGGGGCTTTGGGAACTGTGTCTGAAGGGAGATATGAGAGCTTTCCGTGAGCTGTATTGCCGATTTTACGCCTTATTGCGCAATTATGGTATCAAGCTACTTCCTGACAAGAGCTTGGTGGAAGATTGCGTACAGGATATTTTTATCAAATTGATTCAAAACCACGAGACTTTATCTCCAACTGTAAATGTCAAAGGTTACTTACTCAAGACTTTAAGGCATAAGTTGTATGATACGATCGAGAAAAACAGGAAGATGGAGGACATCTCTCTTTATGAGGATACTTTCCAAACAGATGAATTATTTTCTCGTATCTCACTGGATACGACGGAAGCGGACGAACGGGTTAAACTCTTAATGAAGGCTTTGACAAAACTTTCCCCCCACCAGAGAGAGATTATTTATCTTTATTATGTAAATGGATTGGGACACGATGAGATTGCGGAGATCTTAGGTATAAATTATCAATCGAGTAAAAATTTATTATCCAGAACGCTTAGTAAGTTAAGAAGGTGGTTTTCCCTGGACGCTTTAATAATGGGGGGCATCCATTATGTTTTATTCCCTATGCTTACATAAGCGAAAATATCTACCATATCTACAACTATGTCTTATATGCCCTATAAATAAGTATATTACATGGTGGTTGTAGATATAAAAATATCTACAATTATCACTCTTGACCTACCATGTTTTAAGGTGAATGGCAAGAAAGCAATTTATCACTTAGGCTTGTGAGTAGGGAATGGAGTCTTTAAGAGTTGTTTCCCTTAGGGAAAACAAAAGTTTCGTACTGAAGAAACTTTTGTTTTACTATAGGTAAACTAAGGTTTAGTGTACGGAAAACTTTTGTTTGATACTAAGAAAAACTGTAAATATCATATTATTAGTGATTTATGTATATTGGAAGGATACCGGGTGTCGATATATAGCGAGTGTGGAAGATCGTGCTTTTCAAAACACAAGAATATGAAAAATTGTGTTTTTTTCCGCAAAAGTGAGTACCAAAATCAAATTGATCCGTAATAAGAATAAAAATGTAACCTGTGAATAAGAAACGAGACATATTTGAAAAAGATTTATTCCGGCAAGCTGGAGAGGATTTATGGCGTAAAGTCCGAGAAGTGGAACAATTGGATTCCAAGTTCGCTTTATCCTCATGGCAGAAGGTCGAGGAACGTTTGAAAGCTCCCCGTAAAACCTTTGTTTTACGCATACGCTATCTAGCTTCTTCTGTGGCGGCGGCGGTCGTGTTACTCCTTGCCATAGGATGTTATTTCTGGATGGTGGGGGATGATAAATCCTCCTTGCCATTGGCTTTGTTGGAAGAAAAGAGCATAGACTCTTTGCCGGACGATGAGATTGTGCTGGTGGAAAATGGAAGCTGGGTACAGCTTAAAAATGGGGCTACAATTACGCATGATAATATAGGTAAACCAAGTGTAAAAGACTCTCAGATAAAGAAGAAAGTATTAGCTACTAAGACTGGAAATTTGAATCAAATCATAGTACCGAAGGGCAAGCGGGCAAATATTATATTTTCAGATGGTACCCAGATATATGTAAATGCCGATACCCGTGTGATTTATCCGGCCGTGTTTGCTAAAGATAAACGAGAGATCTTAGTTACGGGAGAAGCCTATTTGGATGTTACCCCAGATTCTTCCCGCCCTTTTATCGTAAAGACAAATGCGTTTAATGTAAAGGTACTCGGTACCCAATTTAATGTTTGCGTCTATGGAGATGAGCCGAAGGCTTCCGTTGTATTAGTCGAAGGCCGGGTGGAGGTAGAGAATGATAAGCATGTTAAAGAGGTGCTAGCTCCTAACCAGATGATAGAGTTGGGAAATAAAGGGGTATCTATTAAGGAAGTGGATGTGTTTGAGTATATCTGTTGGAAAGATAATCTGATGCAAGTGAACGATCGTAAGGTTGGGGATGTCTTAAATAAATTAGCCCGATACTATGGGCGTACGATTGTGTTTGATAAAGAGATCGCGGAAATACCTCTTTCCGGTAAACTTGATTTGCGAGGAAGTTTGGAAGATGTTGTTGAGATTATTTGTCAATCTCTATTCTTGCGACAAGAGACGGATAAAGAGAATAATATAATCATATTAAAATAGATTGCCTATGTAAAAGAACTATTTGGTGAAAAGACTTTGTGTTAAAAAGAAAAATTGACAAAAAGAACCGGAAGATACCGTCATATCCACCGGTTCAAAGACTTCGTTTAATCAATTAATTATGTATTAAAGAAAAAACATTACAAATGTATGAAAAAAAAAGATGATTTCTGTAGAGAATCGAATCATTTTCTCAAAAGTGTTTGTTTAGCCTTATGCTTGATCAGTTCTGGAGGCTCTGCGGTGTACGCCGCTACCTTGCAGACGGAACAAACCACGGTGACAGTCCGTATGAATAATTGTACCATAAAGGATGTATTTGACCACATTGAGAAAAATAGTGAGTTTGTTTTTGTTTATCATGGCGCTAATATCAACTTGCATCGCAGGGTAAATTTGGACGTACGGGATAAGTCCGTTGAGGTTATATTGGAAAGGTTATTTAAAGGAACGGATGTTGAATATATTATCAACAACCGACAAATTATCGTACGAAGGAACGAGAAAAAAGAAAACTCGTCCCTTTCTATTCAGCAAGCTAAAAAAATCACGGTCACTGGTATTGTGAAAGATACTCATGGGGAACCTCTCATTGGTGTAAATGTACTGGTGAAGGGGAGTAGAACGGGTACGATTACGGATATGGACGGACATTTTTTATTAAATGAGGTAAGTCCGAATGCGATGGTCTCTATTTCTTATATAGGGTATAAGACAGAAGAAATAGCCTTGAATAATCGTTCTAGCCTAACGATTACACTGACAGAGGATAGTGAACAACTGGATGAGGTTGTCGTTGTTGGCTATGGTACTCAGAAGAAAGTGAATTTGACAGGATCTGTTTCTTCCGTGAAGTTTGATGAGGAATTGGCAAACCGGCCTATAACGGATGCCTCACAAGCCCTTTCTGGTAAAGTGTCGGGTGTATGGATCAGTCAAAATTCGGGAAAGCCGGGGGATGATGGCGCTCAGTTAAGAATCCGGGGTTGGGGTACGCTGAATAACTCGGATCCGTTGGTAATTATTGATGGAGTAGAAGGCGTTTTTAGTCAGATCAATCCAAGCGATATTGAGAGTATCACCGTGTTGAAGGATGCGGCTAGCGCAGCTATCTATGGATCGAAAGCAGCGAATGGAGTCGTTTTGGTAACGACGAAGATGGGTAAAAATAATGAGAAGACGCATGTGGAATTGAACTCATATGTAGGTGTACAACAGTTGGGGCGGAGATTTGATCTGGTGACAAATAGTGCGGAGTTAATGACCATGGCAAACCAAGCCTTGGCTAATGGTGGCGAGAGTCCTTTATATCCCGAGTCCTTGATCTCTGATTTCAAGAATGGCACGGATCCTTATAAATACCCGAATACGGATTGGTACGAACACGTTTATCGGAATGCTCTAATTACAGGCCATAATTTATCAATTCGAGGTGGTTCGGAAAAATTATCTTCTTTTTTGTCCTTAAATTATTTGAAGCAAGAGGGTATTATTACGAATACAGATGCGGAGAGATTCGGTATGCGGGCTAATCTGGAATATAAGGTTAATTCGTGGTTGAAAGTTGGCGCTCGTTTAAATTATATACGCCGGAATTCTCAAGAACCGTTTGATTTATCGCGTGTATTCTTTATACAATCGGGAGCAGCCCCTTTTATCGCTCCTTATACGAGAGATGGACGTTTTGGTTCGGTTGAGGCGATTGCGCAGGATGGAACTTTATTGTATGATAACAGGAACCCGTTAATTGATGCTTCCAATGGCGCTACCAAAACGACTTTGGATTATATGTCGTTAAATGCGTTCGCTACTGTTGACTTTACGAAGGACTTGAATTTGCAAGTCACTTGGGCCTCTAATGGCAATTGGAAAATGGTCGATAAATATAATGAGACCCTTTATGGATACACGGATTCCGGTATAGAGACAATGACTATAAATTATAACCGGGATGGCTTGGAGATGAGTAGAGAGCAAATATCTACTATGCGTAATAACTTTCATGCGACCTTGAACTATAGCAAGAAGTTTGTGGAAAAACATTCGGTCGCGGGAATCTTGGGTGCTCAATTAGAAAATTATAATATTAAGAACGTATATGCACGTAGGACGGATCCAGCTAAAGACGGATTAACCCAAGTGGATGCGGGAACGAATGGCATTCAGGGCAAGGGTAATATGCAAGGATTACGTATGGCTTCTTACTTCGGTCGTCTAAATTATGCTTTCGCTGATAAATATTTATTCGAGATGAATCTTCGTGCGGATGCCTCCTCCCGTTTCAAACGAGGTAATCGATGGGGTGTTTTTCCCGGTTTCTCAGCTGGTTGGCGGTTGAGTGAGGAAAGCTTCATTAAGAATGTGAATATTTTTTCTAACATGAAATTGCGAGCTTCTTGGGGACAATTGGGTAACCAGATGATCGAGGGGTATTGGCCTTATTTAACTGTTATCAATCAGAATTATAATTTAAGTTATAATTATGGAGGTTCCTTGGCTCCGGGTGCGGCTGTAACAGCCTTGGTTGATGAGGATATTACTTGGGAAACTACCTCTTCCTTGGATATTGGCGTGGATTTGGGCTTCTTAGGTAATAAGTTGAATATAGAAGCGGACTATTTCAATAAAAAGACTACCGATATTATTGTTCAATTACCAATCTCCAATATCTTAGGTGATAAGACAGCGCCTTTCGAGAATGTTGGGGAGATGAAAAATAACGGTTTTGAATTGGTTGCGAATTATGATAATTTGGAAGCCAGTAGGGATCGATTGGGATTTAATGTAGGATTTAATTTTACTTACATAAATAATGAAGTAACAAAGTTCCAAGGTGGTAATTCTCCGGATCAACTGTATTTGATCCGTGAGGGATATCCTTACAAAGCGTTGTATGGTTATAAAGCGATTGGCATTTACCAATCGGATGAAGAAGCGGTAGAGCATATGCATAATAATGGCTATAAGCCTGCCATGGGTAATTTGAAGTATGAGGATGTAAATAATGATGGAAAATTGGACTATCAAGATAAGCAAGTATTAGGAAATACGATTCCGAAGATCACTTATGGTATTTCTGCAGGGTTGCGTTATAAGGGATTTGATCTGAGCCTCTTGTTTCAGGGTTTAGGAAAGGCGAATGTCTTTACTCAAAATGAAATGACTCGCTTAGGATATGAGTATATGCGAATCGCGGGCTTTTGGAGAGACGCATGGACACCAGAGAATTCAGGTTCTAGTATCCCTATGCTTCGATATGACTCTACTTGGGATCGATACGACTCCTCATTTTGGGTACATCGGATTGACTTCTTGAAATTGAAGAACTTACAATTGGGTTATGCATTTCCGGAAAGGATTACTTCAAAGTTGAAAATGCAACGGCTTTATGTATACGCTAATGCTCAGAATTTATTTACGGTTATGTGGAAAAAAGGCTATGAGGGATACGATCCGGAAAGAAATACGTTTGATGCGGGAGGTTCTCCGTATCCGACACCGAGAATATTCACATTTGGTTTAAATCTTAATTTCTAAAGCTATGAAACGTTTAATAATATATTGTTTGTCGTTTTTGTTATTGATCTCTTTTGGTGGTTGTATGGAGAATTATCTGGATTTGTATCCGGAGGATAAAATCACGGCCGCTAACTTTCCGGAAAAAGAATCGGATATTAAGTTACTGTTAGATGGAACGTATGCTTGTCTAAGGGAGACCGCTGTCATAGATCAAGGTTTGTTTGGGTTTGGAATGACAGATTGTGCGACTCCCAATGCATATAATTGGGGAACTGTCGAGGTTTTCAATAAATTGGGAGCCGGACGTTTGAGCTCTAGTGATGGCGGTGTCGTTACTTTTCGTTGGAAAAGATGTTATGAAATGATCTCTAGGGCTAATTATTTATTGGCTTGTTTAGAAAAAATAGAATTAGCGGGGGAGGCGAAAAAGTTGTATGTTGGCGAGGCTCATTTCTTGAGGGGATTGGCTTATTCGGTACTTGCGGAAACTTATGGGGGTGTTCCTGTCGTACTTTCAGAAATCTCAACATCGGAGGCTCGTAACCTAAAGCGTTCCAGTCGAGAAGATACATGGCAACAGGCGTTGGATGATTATGATGTCGCCATCGCTAATTTAGGTGCGGATGCTCCGGAGAAAGGACGTGCTACGAAAGGCGCTGCCTTGGGTATGAAAATGCGTGCGTATTTATATCAAGGTAAGTATAAGGCGGTTTTGGAATGTGTAGATCAGATTGATGCTCTGAAGAAATATGGCTTGTTTCATAGTTATGCGACATTGTTCGATCCGGCTAATGAAGGAAATAAGGAGGTTCTATTTGATATCCAATATATAGAGGGTGAAAATTCACAGGGTACTTTTCTGGATCAATACTGCGGAACGGGAACCGGTAGTTGGACACGTGGTAGTCGCTATGTTCCTACAGATGATTTGGTGGCGGCTTATGAGACCGTGGATGGGAGCCCTATTGATCCGGAAAATCCTTATGAGAACCGTGATCCTCGTTTAGCGTTCACGGTTGTGCTTCCGGGCTCTTATATTTTAGGACATCGTTTCCCTAGTTATTTGTATCCGGGGGGAGCTTTTAATCATGCGGGTAATCGATTGAAACATTTGAGTACTCGTAAGTACCGGATTCAGAACGAGGCGGATTTACCTCCCGCCGGCCAGTCTTATATCAACGATATTATCTTGCGATATGCGGATGTGCTATTGTCGAAAGCGGAAGCGATTATTGAATCTGGTGGAAATGTTTCGGAGGCGATCGCTATATTAAACCGGATCCGTACGGAACGAGATGACGTGAAAATTTCCCCATTGCCTTTGTCCTTATCTCGGGATGAGGCCCGTGAGAAACTAAGGCATGAAAGAAGAATAGAATTGGCGTTGGAAGGTCGTTATTGGTCGGATGTGAAGCGTTGGAAAATAGGAAAGGAGCTTTATCCGATGATTATAAAGGATCATGAAGGAAGCGTGATTGAGACAAAATTCCCGAACGGCTATTTGGAATACTATGATTTATTACCTATTCCTGATAGTGAGCGCTCTTTGAATCCAAATTTAGAGCAAAATCCGGGTTGGTGATTTAGAGAATATATTTATTAGAATTTAGATTATATAAAATGAATTATAAAGAGATCTTTGTTGCGGTTAATAGTGCCGCATTGATGTTGTCAACCGTAAGTTGTGGCGCAAAAGAGGAAGCTGTTCCTAAGCCGAATATCATAATTTTATTAGCGGATGATTTGGGATATAATGATGTCTCTTGTTATCGAAATGAGAATTTTCCGCAGCAGTCGGATAGCTTTCCTACTTCCCAAACTCCGAATTTGGACTTATTGGCCCGGCAAGGTATTCGCTTTACGAATTTTTATTGTGGTGCGGCTGTTAGCTCTCCATCTCGTGCGGCTCTAATGACCGGTCGGAATTGTACTCGTACAGGGGTTTATAATTATCTGGAGCAAAACTCACCGATGCATTTGAGAGATAGTGAGGTTACTATAGCAGAAGTACTGAAACAAGCAGATTATGCGACGGGGCATTTTGGAAAGTGGCATTTAAGTTCGGGACGTCCGGATCAACCTTATCCCAATGATCAAGGTTTTGATTATAGTTTTTATGCCTTGAATAATTCAGTCCCGTCTCATCATAATCCCACGAACTTTTTCCGGAATGGAGAACCGCAAGGTGAGATCGAAGGTTATTCCTGTGATATTGTGGTAACGGAAGCACTCCAATGGCTAGACAAGAATAAACAGGAACCTTTCTTCTTAAATGTTTGGTTCAATGAGCCTCATTTTCCAATGGCGGCCCCGGAGGAGTTGAAGAAAAGGCATGCTATTAATCCTGAGTATTATGGGTGTATCGAAAATATGGATATAGCGATTGGTAAATTAATGAATTATCTAAAAGAACAGAATCTGGAAGATAATACGATTGTCATATTTGCTTCTGATAATGGTTCTCAGTGGGATTATTCTAATTTGCCATTTCGGGGAGAGAAACATTTTAATTATGAGGGAGGATTGCGAGTTCCATGTATTGTTAGATGGAATAAACATGTACCAACCGGTGTGATTAGTGAGTTTAACGGTTGTTTCACGGATATATTACCAACGTTAGCGTCTTTAGCGGATGCTCCGGTTCCTACAGATCGTGTTATTGATGGTATGGATATTTCTCCGGTGTTTTTGGGGAAAGCTGAAACGTTGGAAAGAGAAAACCCTTTGTTCTTTTTCCGGTATATTCATGATCCTATTTGTATGATACGTGAAGGCGACTGGTGTCTACTGGGATACGATGAGCCTCTACCATGGGCTTTTAGTTTGGATGAATTAGCGCTTGGTAAAGTGAAGCCTTGGTATTTGACAAAAGAACATATGGAGTTCGCCAAGAAGGTGTTTCCAAAATATTTTGAGTTATATAATTTGAGAGATGATCGTGAGGAACGAATAGATGTGGCAGATAAACATCCTGAAATTGTAGCGAGACTGAAATCAAAGATGTTGAAACTTAAGCAGGAAGTTGTAGCTGAAGGTGGAGATTGGTTTGCGGAAGACGTGGATGAAAGATGACAAAGTTGCTTGCGTGTCAAATGATATGAGAAAATAAGTCCTAATAACTTGTTTAAAATTCATAGTTATGATTTTCTTGAGACATAGTTATGTTTTGAGTATTTCATAACTATGTTTTTCCGGGTCATTTCAAAGGAAAAAAGTGCTCTTTTTTTGTTATTTCTATAAAGATATTTACCTTTGTCTCTATGTTAAGGATAATAACACATATTGAACGCTTATTGCTGACGCATGATTGTGTGATCTTGCCGAAGTTTGGTGGTTTCGTGCTGCAAATCTTGCCGGCGACGTATGAGGAAGAGGAATATTCATTCCGGCCGATGCGTAAAGAGGTTATGTTCAATGTAACGCTACAGCATACAGACGGCTTGCTTTCCGAGTCGTATATGCAGACGTATGGCGTTGATTACCGGAAAGCTCAATTGATGCTGGAAGAGGATATCGAGGCTTTGAATGTTTCTTTGGAACAAGACAAGCGGATAACATTGGGGCGAATCGGGACTTTCTCTATAGGAGAGGAAGGGCAGACCATTTTTACGCCGGGCGATTCTGGGGTATTTAATGCGGATTCGTATGGTTTATCATCGTTTCATTTTCCGGTTTTGCGATCGTTGGAGGAAGAGCGGGAAGAGGTTGCCTTACTTACGGGTAAGAAAAAGAAAGATGTGTTCTATATCCCGGTTAGTCGTAAGTTGATCCGGGTTGTTGCGGCGTCAGCTGCTGCTGTCGCATTATTCTTTGTGGTTTCGACTCCGGTGAAAGAAGTAAACCTGTCCGCTTATACAGCTAGTTTTGTTCCTACGGAGATGATAAATTATAGGTTTGAGGAACCGATTTCTCAGCTGGAGGAAATTCAAGTATCCCAAGAGGACGAGATGGTAGCGGAGGTAACTCCCAAAATAGAAGCGACTAAGGAGACAGAGATTGCCAAAGCGGCTTCTGCTCCTGAGGTAAAGAAAGAGCTTGTTGCTCCCGCTCCGAAAGTGAAATCCGTGGCACCGAAGAAGATGTATCATATCGTGATAGCGAGTTTCCCGACAGAGGAGCAGGCGAATGAGTATATATCCGGTGTAGACCGTGCGCAATGTAAAAATGTAAGCAAGGTGGTTCGTGATGGTAAATATCGTATTTATGCGGATAAGTTTAATAACCGGGCGGATGCCGAGAGCTACATGGCGACACTTCGAAAAATAGAAAAGTATAAAGATGCTTGGCTGTTCATTAGCCGTTAATAAAAAAGCCTGATCGAAAGATCAGGCTTTTTTTATGACTTGTCGTCGTTTTGTGGCCGGGGCAGTCTTTTCTTCTTCAACCGTCCTGCCTTTCGTAAGGCTTGGTCCAGAATGTACTGGATTTGGCCATTGGTGCTGCGAAATTCGTCCGCAGCCCAAGCTTCGATAGCTTCCATCATATCAGCGTCCACCCGCAGGATGAAGCTTTTGACAGTATTATCTTTTTTGGCCATATACTAGTATTAATATTAAATTCTTACATTAATGATGTAGAGTCCCGGTATTTACGACAGGTTGCGCTGCCTCGTCAGCACAAAGGACAACCAACAGATTACTGACCATTGCGGCCTTTCGTTCCTCATCCAGTTCCACAACATTGTCTTTATCCAGTTTGTTCAAGGCGAGTTGAACCATGCTAACCGCTCCTTCCACGATCCGTTCTCTGGCGGCGATAATTGCTTCCGCTTGCTGGCGGCGTAACATGACTCCGGCGATCTCGGAAGCATACGCTAAGTAATTGATACGGGCTTCCAATACCTCAATACCTGCTATCGCCAGACGGCTGTTTAATTCCTCCTCCAGCTTTTGAGCGACCTCCCCGTCATCGGACCGTAAGGTCACGGGATCTTTGCTCTCGTTATAATCATAGGCATACATGCCAGCGATCTTACGGATGGCGGCATCACTTTGTATCTGCACGAAATTCTCATAATTCTGCATTCGTTGGGATAATTCAGAGGATTCTCCCATTGATATGAATGATTTATTCGAAGAGATACTAATAGACGAAGAATCGATGTCGAACATCGCTCTATAAGTATCCTTGACTTTCCATACCATCACGGCCCCGATCATAACCGGATTGCCGACCTTATCGTTTACCTTGATAGGAGGGACATCTAAATTACGGGCACGTAACGTGATTTTCTTTTTGCTGTAAAGCGGGTTGACCCAGAAAAATCCATTATCAGTAATTGTCCCTTTATATTTTCCGAAAAAGAGCATTACTCGGGCATTATTGGGCTCGATTTCCATGAGTCCCAATAAACAAACCGCTAACAGGCAGAGTCCGACGATGCCGGTGATTACGCTCCAAGTCTCATTTATGCCTGCGATTAAATAGCAGCTAAGACCCGATAGAGCCAGTATGAGAAAAAGGGCAAGAAACCCAGAGATTCTCAGTCCGTTGAATGTCTTTTCAGTTGCTTTCATGATGATTTATATTTGATATTAATTTGATATTACAAAATAAGTGATTTTTATGGAGACTGCCAAATCTTTTGAGGGATATTATTAGAGTGATCTGTAAATATTTTCATAGCTTTGTCTCATCTAAAAATTACATGCTTGGACTTTCAGTTAGACACGAACAATAAGGAGTTTCAGGATGCCTTGCAACTGATCACTCACACTCGCCAGTCCGTTTTCCTTACAGGGAAAGCCGGGACAGGCAAGTCTACCTTTTTGAAGTATATCTGTAATCATACGAGGAAAAAGTATGTGGTGCTGGCTCCTACCGGAATCGCAGCCATAAATGCAGGTGGCGTTACCTTGCATTCTTTTTTCAAGCTTCCTTTCCGGCCGATGTTGCCGGATGATCCGGATTTAAGTTTGTCGCATGGTCGTATCTTTGAGTTTTTCAAGTATCCGAAGGAGAAACGGAAGATTATAGCGGAGGTCGATTTGATTATCATTGATGAGATATCGATGGTGAGGGCGGATATTATTGATTGTGTAGATCGTATCTTGAGAGTTTACTCCGGCAATATGCGATTACCTTTCGGTGGAAAGCAGTTATTGTTTGTAGGAGATGTCTTCCAGTTGGAGCCGGTTGTTCCGTCGGATCAAAAAGAGATCTTAAGTTTGTTCTATGCGAGCCCTTTCTTTTTCTCGGCTCGTGTGTTCAAGGATATCAATTTAGTACCGATCGAGTTGCAAAAGGTGTATCGCCAGACCGATCCTGTTTTTATCAATGTATTGGATCGGATTCGTAATAATGCCGCTAGAAAACAGGAGTTGGATACGTTGAACGGTCGTTATTTTCCGTCTTTCGAACCGCAAAATGAGGATATGTATATTACGCTGGCCACTCGCCGGGATCAGGTTGATTTTATCAATGAGAAGAAGTTGGCCGAACTTCCCGGAGAAGAATATGTCTCCGTGGGAAAGATCGAGGGGGATTTTCCGGAATCCTCATTACCTACCCAGCTGAATTTATCCATCAAGGAACAGGCGCAGGTTATTTTTATCGATAATGATTATGAGCGTCGTTGGGTAAACGGAACGATTGGTATGGTATCGGGTATCGATGAGAATGGAAATGTTTATGTCTTGCTGGAGAGCGGTGTGGAACATTTGGTGGAACCTACCTCATGGCGAAATTATAAATACAAATATAACGAGAAAGAGAGACGGATCGAGGAGGAGATTGTCGGTACGTTCGAACAATTGCCGATTCGTTTGGCTTGGGCGATCACGGTGCATAAGAGTCAAGGCTTGACTTTTAGCCGGGTGGTAGTTGATTTGACCGGGGGTGTATTCGCCGGGGGACAAACCTATGTGGCGTTGAGCCGTTGTACCTCATTGGAGGGATTGGTGCTAAAAAGCACGATCTCTTCCCGGGATATCTTTATCCGGAAAGAGATCGTGGAATTCAGCCAAATATTCAACAACCAAGCGTTAATAGAGAAAAGCCTCAAGGAAAGTGAGGCGGAACTACAATATGGTCGGGCGGCTCAGGGATTTCGGCTAGGTAATATGCAAGAGGCGGTCGAGGCTTTTGCCGCCGCTGTATCTAAACGGAATGAATTGGATAATCCGATGGTACAACGGCTGCTTCGTTTGAAATTGCAAGCGTTGAATAGTCAAAAGGCACAGATTAAGGCTTTGCGGGAAGAGTTGCATTCGCTTCGTGAGACCCAGAAAGAGTATGCGCATGAATATTACTTGATGGGCAACGAGTGCATAACGAAGGCCCATGACGCGAATGCCGCTATCCGTTGTTTTGATAAGGCCTTGAATTTGAATCCGAATTATGTGGAAGCTTGGGTACGCAAAGGGGTTACTTTATTGGATATAGGTGAGGACTATGACGCTCAGGTTTGTTTAAACAAGGCGGTAAAATTAAGCCCGAAGTCTTTTAAGGCTCGCTATAACCGTGGAAAATGCCTATTGAAACTCAAATATTACGATGAAGCTATTCTGGATTTCCAGCAGGCGATAAGCATCAAACCTAAACATGCGGCTTCCCACGAATATCTAGCGGAAGGGTTCCGGGCGATAGGAGAGGACGAATTAGCCCAGCAGCATCAAGATATTGCGGATGCCTTGCGAGGGGGAGAGGATATATGATGAAATAGAAAAGGCGAGAAAATTTATTTCCCGCCTTTTTTATGGAGTTATATCTCTTGATTAATTAAAGATGTAACGGATACCAACCTGCATTTTCCAGCATTCAGTATAGATACGGTTATAAGAATAAGTCTCAGTCGGATATTCACCATTGATCTTATACATGGAGAAAATTGGAGTCTTGTTATCATCCATGCCTTCATGTTTCAAGATACGGCAACCGTTGGAAGAAGATGCGTTCTTCATTACACCCCATTTCGAGTTGATCATATTACCGATATTCATGAAATCAAGGCTCAATTGGAAATGATGTTCGGTTTTACCTGCCTTGAATGAGAAATCTTCCGTGATACGAAGGTCGAAACGATGTACCCAAGGTGCACGTGCGGCATAAGCCTCAGCGTATTCTCCCTTGTGATTCTTTAAATAAGAATCTTGGTCTACGAAGTTCCAGAAAGCGGTTCTATCTGCTTCATTCTTGAATTTGATTTCACTGTCATCTTTCGGGATATACATCATATCATTATTGATACCGTCGCCATTCATATCATTCGTATAAGCGAAGCTATATCCGGAAGCGGAATAACCGGAATAGAACAGATTTAAGCTTGTTTTTCTGAGCAGACCTTTATGGCGGAAGGGTAGATTATAATTGATCGCTGCGATTACCTTGTCGGGCACTACATACCGTGAACGTTGTACGGTTGCGAAATTTGGTCCGTCTATCGTTAACATTCCCTGCCATGTAGATACAGGGTCGCTACCCGGAAGACCGGAAATTTCTTTGGATTCCGTGTGCGTATAAGCCAACATCATGTTCAAATCCTCTACGGGTTGAGCGTTAACCGTAACATTGGCGGTATAACCATGTCCTTTGGATGTGTTAGTTAATACAACCGCATTCTTACCGGATACATACGTATAATCAGATGGATAAATCAAACGGTTATCCGCTCCGTTAAAATGTTCCCAATTTGACGGGTCCTTGATGTTGATATTCTCAAGGGTTACGGCATTGATGTTCTTGTTATAGATGAACTCGCCGGTTACGGATAATGGGAAGGAAGTAGGGAGCTGATAATCTACAGCCAAGGAGGTTTTCCATATTTGTGGCATCTTGAAGTTGTCCTTTACGCCAGAGATCTTAGAACCGGCAACCGGATTCTCTATCGTGGTAGGAAGGCCGAATTTCTTGATCGCATCGTCTACATTCGTAATCATGCCGCCAGCCAATTGATCCAGACGGGAATCATGACTTACCGCAATTCCATTCTCATATTTTGTACCGAATACTACGGCATTTTGTACCATATTCGAGTTTGTCGGCATATTCGTAAAGAATACCAAGGGTAAACGTCCGGTAAATATACCTGTACCACCACGTACTTTTAAGGAATTATCCTTGAACACATCCCAAACGAAACCTACACGAGGGGATATTTGCATTCTAGACTTAGGCCATTTGCCGGTGTCGATATGTTTGCCTCCGAAATCAAGATCGTAGATTGCGTCGTTTCTTTGAAGATCACTATTGTCGAAAATTAAATCATCGAAACGTATGCCATAAGTTAACTTCACGTTCGGACGAATGTTCCACTCATCCTGTGCGTAGAATCCGATCTGGTTAAAAGTAACCTGAGCTTTCGGGTCGGAAACACCGTTGTAACCGTATGTCCATGCGAACGTTTCAGGAGCGGCACCGTTCAAGAAATCATCTAAGCTGCTGTAACGATAATATCCCGTACCGTTGCGCATATAAGCATTGCTAGCAAGTTGGTGCTCGAAACTGATACCAGCTGTGATCTTATGGTCGCCGGCAAAGTAAGTGAAGTTATCGATAACACTTGTGATCTTGTTCTTCACGCCGTTGTTGTAAGTAAATAATTCATATCCGGCACTCATATAAGGCTCCATGATTTGGTTACCTTCCGCATCTTTACCTGCCAAGATATCAATGAAGGGAAAAGGGGAAGAGTTGGTTCCGCGCATATCCTCGATATCCGTATAAGTGAAAAGTAACTGATTGGAAATCTTATCAGAGAAGCGACTGTTCAAATCAGCGGATACGGAAGACACTTTATTGTCTTGGGAATACATGCTGTTGGCAAAAGACATGGATTGGTAACCTACACGGCTTGTATTATACAGACGAGAGCCGGAACCACCATCCATAGAGTTAGCGTTGGGAGCGTTCCATGCGGTATTCTTTGTATAGTTGTACCGTACGCTCAATTTATGGCCATTCGTGATATTCCAGTCGATACGACCTAACAATTTCAAATTCTTTTCGTCTGCGGGGAAGTTCGTGGCTGATCCTGTATCATAACCATATTTATCTCTTAAGAAATCGGATACCTTTTGCATGTCGGAGAGTGTAGTGCGAGATATGTAGTTATTCTCGTCCGGTTGCTCTCCTTCGGTACGAGCTCTCCATTTGATCACTTGTTGCGGTTGTTTTTCCACCTCTACATTGGCGAAGAAGAATAATTTATTCTTGATGATCGGACCGCCGAACGTAGCTCCGTAAATCGTTTTGGATTCCTTAGCACGTGCGCCCAAGTCTTCTCCATCGATTGAGTTTCCTCGCATATTCTGGTTCTGGAAGTAAGTGTAAGCGGAACCTTTGAATGTGTTTGTACCGGATTTGGTGATAGCGTTGATACCGCCACCAATGAAGTTTGTCTGGCGGACATCGAACGGGGCGATTACCACTTGTACTTCCTCGATAGCGTCCATAGAGATCGGGTTACCGCCTCCGGGAAGATTATCCGAAAGGCCGAAGTTGTTATTAAAGTTCGCTCCATCTACCGTAAAGTTCGTGGAACGGCCATCGCCACCGGCAAAACTCATGTCGGAGGCATAAGGAGAAAGGCGTGCGATATCGGAGATACTACGGTTAATGGTGGGTAAAGAGGTGATCTGTGACGAGGAGATATTGGTTGTCGCACCCGTCTTTTCCGTATTGAACTTCGTTTTCGCCGCTGTGATTACGATCTCGTCCAAGGTCTCAGAAGATTCTTTCAACTTAACATTCAAGTTGTAGTTCTCTCCCAATTGCAGGGTAATGCCGGAATAAACGGCAGATTGATAACCAACGTAAGAGATCGTAACTTTGTATGGACCTCCTGTACGCATACCTTGTAAGGAAAAGCGTCCGTCAACGTTTGTGATCGTACCATAATTTGTCCCAGAAGGTTCGTGAACCGCCAAAACGGTCGCACCAATAACGGGTTCATCTTGAAACATAACTGTTCCACTCATACTGGCTGTTGTTACCTGTGCTTGTGTCGGGATGACAAACAAGAAACTCAGTACAGCTAAAAGGAATAGCGTCTGTAAATGTCTGCTCATAATTTAAAATAGTTAATGTAATAAAAACTTTCGCAAAGTTATGGGTTATTTTTTAATATCATTGTATGTTTCTTATTTAATACTTGTTTCATATTCATGAAGTTGCTGTGACGGGGCGGAATTGAGTAATGTCCTTATTCGGAGATGGATGGCTTGTATTGGCAAAACAAGAGGGTTCTTTATGAAATTTTTAATTTGATGATTCTTAACTAACATTCCCTGTTGGGCGGTGATTTAAAAGAATTATAGACGCTTTTCCTGCATATTGTTGGATTATGGATGTGATTGGTTGAAAATAATAATCTGGAGATCTGTGTGAGGAATGTTAATGCTATGAATATTATATATAGTTTGTGACAAAAAGAGATATCTAATCCCTATCTTTGCGGCGATATACAAAAATGTTATAATTATTTTAAATATAAATACTTCTTGTATGAGGAAAACTTATCTACTTTTAACGTTACTTTTGTTGTGCGTGGGAATATCCATACATGCTCAGGTGACGACGGCGAGTATGAGTGGTAAAGTCACGGATACATCATCGGAAGCGATGATCGGAGTGAATATCAAGGCTACGCATACGCCAACGGGTACCGAATACTACACGATTACCCAGCCGAATGGTTCTTATTCTTTTAACAACCTTCGTATCGGAGGCCCTTATGTGGTAGAGTTCTCTTATATTGGATACAATACGGAGAGCCGGACAGGAATAAACTTGGTTTTGGGTGAGGATCTGAAACTGAATGTAGTAATGCGGGAAGATACCCAAGCTCTCGACGAGGTAGTCGTGGTTGCGGATAAGAACCCCATTATTTCAGGAAGCCGTACAGGTGCGCAGGAAATCATCACTCGTGAGAAGATGGATAAGCTGCCTACGATTAACCGTTCTTTGGATGATTTCGTGAAATTAACCCCGATGAGTAGCGGTAAGAATTTTGGCGGTGTCTCTTACCGTTTTAATAATGTAACGGTGGACGGTGCCTCCTTTAATAACTCGTTTGGTCTGGCTTCTGCTCTTGGAGCTTCCGGTACGGAACCGATTTCTTTGGAGGCGCTCGAGCAGGTACAGGTGATGATCGCTCCTTTTGATGTTCGAAATGGAGGATTCACGGGTGCGGGTATTAACTCCGTAACGAAATCCGGTTCGAATGAGTTTCATGCTTCTGTATATATGTACACGAAGAGTCCGTCTATGATGGGATATCGTGTGAAGGATGAGACGATTGGTGTTTCAGAGTTCTCTAATCACCAATACGGTATCAGTTTATCCGGTCCGATCATTAAGAATAAGTTATTCTTCTTCATCAATGGTGAGATGGATCGTCAGGAGGAACCGATTTCTTATACGACCGCTAATTCTGCGGCGGATGCGACAGTCTTGCAGGGTTTATCTGATTTCTTAGGTGATGAGCTTGGGTATAATCCGGGTAAATTCGACGTGAATAAGACAAATACTCAAGCGGATCGAATCACGGCTCGTTTAGACTGGAATATCAACTCAAATAATGTGTTGAGCTTAAAATATTATTATTTGAAATCGTTTAATACGAATAACCCTTCTACTTCCGGTGCGCCGAATAACGGACGTGGACCGAATGCGTTCGCTATTCCGTTCTCTTCTTCTTTCTACCGGACGAATAATAACTTCAATATTTGGATGGCCGACTTGAATACGACCATTAATGACCGTATGTCTAATTATTTGAAGATCGGTTATTCCCGTTTGCGTGATTATCGCGATATGGATGGTGGTTACTTCCCGCAAGTGGATATCTTGGATGGTGATAACAATGCTTATACGACTTTCGGAACCGAGGCAAACTCCTATAATAACCAGTTGAACAGTGATATCTGGCAGATACAGGATAACTTCTTGATGAATTTTGGCAAACATCAGATTACGGTTGGAACGCAAAGTGACTATCGCGCCTTTAAGAATGGTTTCGCTCAAAACTATCCGGGTTCTTGGGTATTTAACTCTGTCGATGATTTTAAGTTCAACGTATTGGCTACAAAACAATACATGGCCGCTCATAACGGAAGTGTACAAGGATTTGATATCCGTGAGTTTAATCCGAAAGATTTTGGATTTGGTTCCAATGTGACAGGTATTACGAATTCTTCTTCTACGGGGTACCAGTACTATGCGCAAAGATATTCGATGACGGATGATTTTCCATTCGCCGAGATAAATGTATTCCAGTTAGGTTTGTATGCCCAAGATAAGTGGACGGTAAGTGATAAATTGAACTTGACGTTAGGTTTACGTATTGATGTTCCGTTCTTTATGACTGATTTGCAGTCGAATGATAAAGTCGCCGCCGAGACCTATCGGGATGGCATCAAGATCGATGTTTCTAAATATCCGAACGCCAAACCTCAGTTCTCTCCTCGATTCGGTTTTAACTACAAACCGTTTGACGATGAGAATGGAAGTTTGCAGATCCGTGGTGGTACGGGACTCTTCACGGGTACTCCTCCTTATGTATGGATCAGTAATCAAGCCGGCAACAATGGCGTTTTGTTTGGTGACTTGAATGTCCGGGCGGTAAAGGACAAGAATGACAATATCATTAGCGATGGCAGACCTTCGCTAGGTTTTACCGGAAATATGGATACTTATAAACCGGCTGAAGGTAGCGCTACCCGTTCGGATATAGCGATTACGGATCCGGACTTTAAATATCCGAGCTTATGGAAAAGTAATATCGCTGCCGATTATAAGTTTGGTGATGGCTGGGTAGCTACCATAGAGTTGCTGTACTCAAAAGACATTAACGCTATTTATCATGACAATATCGGATTGTATCGGACCGAGCAATTTGTAAATGACGGTGGAGCGGGTAACGCACGTCCATATTATAATGGCTATTATAGCGATAGGGAAGGAAATCAAAAGGCCGCGAATCATGTCGTGATGCTGCGTAATACCAGCAAAGGACATTCGCTTTATACGACCTTCCAGTTGCAGAAAAACTTTGTTGATGGAATCCTGAAGGGATTGTATTTGAATGGATCTTACTCTTTCGGGCAGTCTAGAGGTGTAACAGACGGAACATCGTCTGTGGCGACTTCCGCTTGGAAGTACCGTGCGGCCTTGGATGGAAATGCGGAAGAAGTAGGTTATACGGCAGGTTCTTTTGATGGTCGTTTGTTATTGTCCGCTTCTTATACGGCTAACTGGAGTAAATATGCGGCAACAAGTTTTGGTTTGATCTATCAGCGTTATCGTCCGTTCCGTTATTCTTATTGTTATAATGGTGACGCGAATGGCGATTCTCAGTTCTCCAATGACTTGATGTATATCCCTGCGAATTTTGACGAGGTAAAAGATCATTTGTTACCGGGCGATTTCGATAGCCAAGAAGATGCATGGAAAGCGATGAATGCCTTTATCGAGCAAGATCCTTATTTGAGCAAACATAGAGGTGAGTATGCCGAACGTAACGGTGCTGTCGCTCCATTTGCGAATCAATTGGATTTGAGCGTTTCTCATGATATAAAGATTTACCAGAAGAATGGTCGCTCACATACCTTGCGCTTTAGTTTCAATATCGCCAACTTCTTGAATTTGTTGAATCGTAACTGGGGTGTGGTACAAACAACCGTTTTGGGTAATCAGCAATATCAGTTCTTGACGATCCCGAAAGGACAAGGCCCGAGTGCGGCGAACAACTATACGTTGAAGTATACGATGGCGAAAGATTTGGATGAGACCTTCAAGGATAATTTGAACGATGTGTCTCGTTGGCAGATGCAATTCGGTATCAAGTATATCTTCTAAAAGAAAAATCTTTCATTAGATAAAATTTAATAATTAGAAGAGGTTCACTATCTTTGTGGACCTCTTTTTTAATTTAATGATATGTGGAATAATCGTATTGAGTTCTTACTCGTTAGTTTCTTTTGTATTTGTTCATTGGCTTTTACCGGTTGCCAAACGAAAAAACGATCGGATCGTTATGTCGTAGTTTTATCAATGGACGGTTTCCGCTCTGATTATCCCTCACGTGCTCATACTCCGACGTTGGATTCTTTGGCGAATGTAGGGGTTCGCTCCACGTTTCGCCCATGTTATCCCAGCGTGACTTTCCCGAATCATTATAGCATGGCTACCGGATTGCATCCGGATCACCATGGTTTGGTAAATAATTTCTTTTATGACGCGGAGCTTGATAGTTCATACCGGATGGGAAACCTGGATCCGCGATTTTATGGTGGAGAACCTATTTGGAATACGGCGGAACGCCAAGGGGTTCGTACCGCTTCCTTCTATTGGGTTGGTAGCGAGGTGCCTTTGGCGAGTGGCCAGCCTTCAATATGGAAGCCGTTTGATAAATCGGTTTCTTTTTCAGATCGTGCTGATTCCGTGATCTCTTGGCTGAAGTTGCCGGAAGATATACGTCCTCATTTGATTATGTGGTATATGGAAGAGCCGGATGCGATAGGTCATTCCGCTACCCCGGATTCCTCGGCAACCTTGGATGTGGTAGAGAACTTGGATAAAGTCTTGAATCATTTCTTCACGGAAGCCCGTAAGCTGGATATTTTCGATAAGATCGATTTTATCGTTCTCTCGGATCATGGAATGGCCACCTATTATCCCGAGAGATATGTGAACTTGAATGATTATCTACCCCGGGATAGTTTCGATTATGTCTTTGATGGCGTTCCTACATTATTATATCCGAAGAAAACCTATGTGGATACTGCCTATGCGATTTTACAGAAAGTGCCGAATATAACCGTATGGAAGAAAAACGAGATCCCTGAGAAATTGGTTTACGGAAAGAATCCTCGAGTTAGTGATCTGGTTGTTTCTCCACATATTGGAACGTATGTGCAATTCCGCGAGAAATCATCTCCCCGTTATGCGGCGACACATGGTTACGATAATTTTACACCGGAGATGGAGGCTATATTCTATGCGGCAGGTCCCTCGTTCAAGAAACACGTAGAGGTTCCGCAAATGGCGAACGTGAACCTCTATTTGATGATCGCACGCTTATTGAATATACAGCCCGCCCCGAATGATGGAGATAGCGCTGTCGTTCAGCGGTTATTTAAATGATAGGACTTCGCGCTACTTTCTAAATGGAGATTTACTGCACGGGCCTTGCAGTACTACTGTAAAGCCGGTTGCAGTAATTGATGCCTTATTGATGTTCGCATGTCATCTTACGCATGAAAGCGAGACTGCCTTTAGCTAGCTCATCTGCGTTGTATTTAGATGGACGCCAAAGAGATACGGCTTCCGCCATGCCGGGAACGGAATTGGAGAAATTCTCCAGAACTAAGTTTCCATTGAAATCGATTTCCTGTAGTCCCCGAAACAAATCATCCCAGCGTACGTTTCCTTCACCCAGCATTCCCCGGTTGCTTTCAGTCATGTGAATATGGCGAAGTCGGCTGCCTGCGGCGATAACCGGTTCATAGAAACTAGTCTCTTCTATATTCATATGGAAAGTATCCAGATGCAAAGATAAATTCGGAGCGTCTACGCGTTTGATAAAGCGCAAGACTTCCTCCGCGGAGGTACACATATAGCTTTCATAGCGATTGATCGGCTCTATACCGATCGTGATTCCGGATCGGCCGGCGTATTCGGCAACCTCCGCCCATACCTCACAAAGCGTATTCTCTTCTTCCCGTGTTCGCTGTTTGCCGGAGAAGACCCCGATGCCGGAATGTAAGACCCCTCCCAAGTAATCAACCTCCAGTTCGCTCGCTTTATCCAGCGCCGCCTTGATCAGGCGAGTCGCTTCCTTGGGATAAAAAGGAATATGCGCTTCTTGGGGAAGGTTGAGAGAACAAGTCGCCTTCAATCCGTGTTGTTTCAATTGTCGCTTTACGGTTGGAGCGTCGAACTCCATGGAAGGAGGCAATAAGATTTCCAGTAAATCAAAACCGGCGGCAGATGCTTGCTGGATGGCGAAAAGACCGCCTTCTGGTGTCCACATAGGTGGTATCCAAGAAAGGATGGAAGCTCCGAAAGTAGGATTCATAATCGTATTGTTTTTATTCGTTAGGGTTACAAAGTAAGTACTTTTTTGAAGATTTCATTGCGAAGAAAGTGAAATCCTTCGCAATGAAATATCATAAATGTCATTTAAAAATAAAAGTTGGTACCCGGACAGAAGATAGGGTGGCTGCTGGTGTTATCAATTTCAATCTTATTTTCTCTAGCGAGCCAACCGATAGCGGACCATAGATCCGCATCTGTTAGAGCGGATTTTGCTCTCAACGCCTCAAAACTCCAATGTTGGCCATCTGAAAGCAAATTCCAGATAGCTCCTGCATTTAATCCGATCGATCCTTTTGTCATGATAAAATCTGTTTTTATGTTTATGGTATATAGTGCTTATATTGTTATAACAGATAATATCCGGTAAAAGTATGTTGCGTTGAGATAAATAATCTAAAAAACAAAAATCTCTTGATGCGTTGAATTTTATTCCTTGAAGTCAGCGAATATGGATTCATCGTATACATTGTGTTCCTTTTTATCGTGGAATGGATACCATACTTGGGCGAAGAACGGATTTCCTTTAGCGATCTCGTCGTAATTCCAAGGGAGCGGTAAACATTCCGGGCACCAATGGCCTCCTAATAATACTAATGTGGGAGAGGCCTTAAAACGGTGACCGAATTGGCATTCCCAATCGAGTGGGGTCGATAAGTCTCCTTTTGTCATGGCCGGGGACAAGCATTTTCCTCCCCTGAATTCTGCGGCTTTACGCATATCCTCGATATCCCATTCCGACTTCGGCTTACTTTCATCATAACCATGATCCAGAAAGACGGGTGTTTCGGAGGGGCGTTTTGTCCGGATCTTATCCCAACCCGGGATTGCTTGCCAATCCTCATACGAGCCAAAATAGGCGGATATACGATCTTGGTGTCTGTTCTTGATCCAGTTACGGGTTCCCAGTCCCGGCTTTTTAGCGATGGCTCCCATACCCAGTTTTATGAAGATAGGAGGGACGATCTTTGCTAGGTGGAAATACCAAGGGACTTGGCTGGCCATCCATTTAAAATAATCGTCGCAAGTTTGGTTACTGCGGAAATGCAGATATCCTTCTAATAGATCTGAATCGGTATACCATTGTCCGTGGAAATTACGGGTAGCGAACCAGTTCGGTTCGAATATTTTCTCCGGGGCGGGACAGCCGATCGCTTTTAACAATTTACTCTCAAACTCATAATTCGTCAGGCGGAAAGATGGGCCGCTACTAATGTTATAGAAACGGTTCCAAAACTCATCCGGCACCTCTTCCTCGCATACATTCGCTAGTAAGCGACCGGAATCCTCGGCGGTAGCCCATTCCAGCACGCCGTCTAGCGGTACGTGGAATGTGATTGGGTCCGAACCCTTGAATAATAATTCGGGGCATAAGATACCGGTTTGGCGAAGGCACGCCCAATGTTTAATACCCGACTCCACGAAAATACGTTCGGCTATTGTCTTTGAGATGGCATAATGATCATAGACACTTATATTGATCGGATCTCCCGTACGTCCCCAATGAACCGGTGCGTTACGGTGGCCGGTTTGCGCCACGGAGCCGATATAGACTACCTTGATCTGATCTGCGTTCGGTTGCGCTTTTACGGCATCCACGATGTGTTGAGCGGCGGTCGTGTTTACTTTCAAGGTCTTTTTAGGGAAATAATCCGCCGCCGGCGAAACCATTCCACCTACGTGTAATACGTAGTCCGCCCCCGTTACTCCATTTAAGACATCTTGATAACTCGTCAAGTCTCCCCAAACGATACGGATCCCTTCCATAGCCTCATAGGTGGCCAACTTCTCTTTATTGATTTTGCTCGGACGAGCCAAGAGTGTTATATTAAAACGATCTAGCCGTTTGGACAACTCGACCAATCCGGCATGGCCCATCGTCCCGGTGGCTCCGGTCAGAAAGACGGTCTTTTTACTTTTCATGATATAATTTAAGTGTATAATAAAAATCTTAGGATACTATCGGGTAGCGAAGGTATATAAAAAAAAGCTCCCAACCAATAGGTTGAGAGCTTTTGTAGTGGATACGAGAATCGAACTCGTATTGCATGCGTGAGAGGCATGTGTCCTAACCGTTAGACGAATCCACCATTTAGATGTCATTGTTTTTGTTTGACGATGCAAAGGTAGATATATTTTTTAATTCTGCAATAGTTGGACTGAGTTTTTTTGAAGAAAAAGTGTGTTTTTTATCAAAATGCCAAGAAAACGGGGAGAATACCACTAAAAGGCGTTAAAAGTAGTTGCGATTTCATTGTTTTTTCATTGTCGGTACTGTTTATTTATTCTACCTTTGCCATCTGTAATTGAACAAAATAGTATTGAACATTACTAATACCAGTTTAATAAACAACTAATATTATGGCAGAACTTAAAGAAAAACTTTTCTCAGAATTCGCACCTGTGTCTACTGAAGAGTGGATGGCGAAGATAACGGCCGACCTGAAAGGGGTACCGTTTGAGAAAAAGCTTGTTTGGAAGACAGGCGAAGGATTTAATGTAAATCCTTTCTATCGTGCAGAAGACATCGAGGGTTTAAAGACTACAGAGTCTCTTCCCGGTGAATTCCCTTATGTTCGTGGAACGAAGAAAGACAACGATTGGAAGGTACGCCAGAACATTGAAGTTTGCTGCTTCAAGGGTGCTAACGAGAAAGCACTAGACCTTTTGACGAAAGGTGTTACTTCTCTTGGGTTCATCATCAAAGGTGATGAGGTGAACGAGGAGAACATAGCTACTTTATTAGAGGGTATTTGTCCGGCTTCCGTAGAATTGAACTTCAACACTTGCAACTGCAAAGCGGAGAAGTTGATCGGTATCTTGGCTGACTACTTCAAAGGCAAGGGTGTCGACGCAGAGAAGTGCTACGGTTCTGTAAACTATGACGCTTTCAAGAAACCTTTAGTAAAAGGTAAAGAAAACAGTGAGTGGGTAGAAGGTGCCGCAGCTGTGCTCAAAGCTGGACAGGCTTTGCCTAACTACCGTGTATTGGCTGTAAATGCGTTCCTTTTCAACAATGCTGGCGCTTACATTTCTCAGGAATTAGGTTACGCCTTGGCTTGGGGTAACGAATTGATGGCAAAACTAACCGAGGCTGGTTTCACCGCTGACGAGGTTGCCAAGAAGATCAAATTCAATTTTGGTATCAGCTCTAACTACTTCATGGAAATCGCTAAGTTCCGTGCGGCTCGTTGGTTGTGGGCCGAGATCGTAGCCGCTTATAAGCCGGCCTGCGAATGCGCTTGCAAGATGGTTGCTCACGCACAGACTTCAGAGTGGAACATGACGGTTTACGATGCTCACGTAAACTTGCTTCGTTCTCAAACTGAGGCTATGTCTGCCGCTCTTGCTGGCGTAGACTCTATCACGGTTCGCCCGTTTGATAAGATTTACCAGACTCCGGACGATTTCTCCGAGCGTATCGCACGTAACCAACAATTATTATTGAAGGAAGAGTGCCACTTGGATAAGGTCGTTGACCCGTCTGCCGGTTCTTATTATGTAGAGGTATTGACGAATTCCTTGGCCGATGTCGCTTGGAAGTTGTTCTTGGAGGTTGAGGAAAAAGGAGGATTCTCCGTTGCCGTGAACGCAGGTGAGATCCAAAATGCCGTTAACGCTTCGAATGTAGCTCGTAAGAAAGCGGTTGCTACCCGTCGTGAGATCCTGTTGGGTTCTAACCAGTATCCTAACTTCACGGAAGTAGCTGCCGATAAGATTCAGGAAAAAGGTTCTTGCTGTTGTGGCGGTGGTCATTGCGGCGAGGCAACGATCCCGGCTCTTGATTTCTCTCGCGGCGCTTCCGAATTCGAGGCTTTGCGTATGGCGACAGAGAAGAGTGGCAAGACTCCGAAGGTATTCATGTTGACGATCGGTAACTTGGCGATGCGTTTGGCTCGTTCACAGTTCTCCGCTAACTTCTTCGCTTGTGCCGGATATAAGATAATTGATAACTTAGGCTTCGATACGGTTGAGGCTGGTGTTGAGGCTGCAGTCAAGGCGGGTGCTGAGATAGTGGTTCTTTGCTCTAGTGATGACGAGTATGCTGAATTCGCTCCTGCTGCTTACAAGGCTTTGGCCGGACGTGCCGAATTCGTTGTAGCCGGAGCTCCTGCTTGCGCGGACGACTTGAAGGCTCAAGGTATCGACCAGTTCGTAAATGTAAAGAGCAATGTGCTTGAGACATTGAAAGCATTCAACGCTAAATTAGGAATCGCTTAAGTATAAACAATTATGAGACCAAATTTTAAAAACATAGATATAAAGAATGCCGGATTCGCAGCTACAAACGCTGCCGAATGGGCAAAAGCCAATGGTATCGAGCCCAATTGGAAAACACCCGAGCATATCGAGGTGAAACCTGTATATACAAAAGAAGACTTGGAGGGTATGGAGCACTTGAACTATGCTTCCGGTCTGCCTCCTTATCTACGTGGCCCGTACAGCGGTATGTACGCTATGCGTCCTTGGACAATCCGTCAGTACGCGGGTTTCTCTACCGCTGAGGAGTCTAACGCTTTCTATCGCCGTAACTTGGCTTCCGGTCAGAAAGGTTTGTCCGTTGCGTTCGACCTTCCGACTCACCGTGGTTACGATGCCGACAACGAACGTGTGGTTGGTGATGTAGGTAAAGCGGGTGTATCTATCTGTTCCTTGGAGAACATGAAAGTGTTGTTCGATGGTATTCCTTTGAACAAGATGTCTGTTTCCATGACCATGAATGGTGGTGTGCTTCCGGTATTGGCATTCTATATCAACGCAGGTTTGGAGCAAGGTGCTAAGTTGGAGGAAATGGCCGGTACGATCCAGAACGATATATTGAAAGAGTTCATGGTACGTAATACCTATATTTACCCGCCTGAGTTCTCCATGAAGATTATCGCTGATATCTTCGAGTATACCTCTCAGAAGATGCCGAAGTTCAACTCTATCTCTATCTCCGGTTATCATATGCAGGAGGCTGGTGCTACGGCTGATATCGAGATGGCTTATACGTTGTGCGACGGTATGGAATATCTTCGTGCCGGTATCAACGCCGGTATCGATGTGGATGCGTTCGCTCCCCGTTTGTCATTCTTCTGGGCTATCGGTGTAAATCACTTCATGGAGATCGCCAAGATGCGTGCGGCTCGTATGTTGTGGGCGAAGATCGTGAAGAGCTTCGGCGCTAAGAACCCGAAATCATTGGCATTGCGTACACATAGCCAGACTTCCGGTTGGTCATTGACCGAGCAAGATCCGTTCAATAACGTAGGACGTACTTGTATCGAGGCTATGGCCGCTACATTAGGACATACACAATCTTTGCATACGAACGCATTGGATGAGGCGATCGCTTTGCCGACCGATTTCTCCGCTCGTATCGCTCGTAATACACAGATTTACATTCAGGAAGAGACTAAGATCTGTAAGGAAATCGACCCGTGGGCTGGTTCTTACTATGTAGAGTCTTTGACGAATGAATTGGTACATAAAGGTTGGGCGTTGATCCAAGAGATCGAGAGCATGGGTGGTATGGCGAAAGCCATCGAGACAGGTCTTCCTAAGATGCGTATCGAGGAAGCGGCCGCTCGTACACAGGCTCGTATCGACTCAGGTGTTCAGACCATCGTTGGTGTTAACAAATATCGTTTGCCGAAGGAAGATCCGATCGATATCCTTGAGATTGATAATACAGCCGTACGTAACGAGCAGATCGCCGCTTTGAAGGAGTTGCGTGCTAACCGTGACGAAGCCGCTGTTCAAAAAGCTTTGGCTGATATCACGGAGTGCGTGAAGACGAAGAAGGGCAATTTATTAGAGTTGGCTGTTAAGGCTGCCGGCTTGCGTGCGTCATTGGGAGAGATCTCCGATGCTTGCGAGGTGGTTGTAGGTCGTTATAAAGCAATCATTAGAACTATTTCAGGCGTGTATTCATCAGAAACTAAGAAAGACGCAGACTTCCAGAAAGCTTGCGAGCTTTGCGAGCAATTCGCTAAGAAAGAGGGCCGTCAGCCTCGTATCATGATCGCTAAGATGGGTCAGGACGGACATGACCGTGGCGCTAAGGTTGTTGCTACCGGTTATGCTGACTGTGGGTTCGACGTAGATATGGGACCGTTGTTCCAGACTCCGGCCGAGGCTGCCCGTCAAGCTGTAGAGAACGATGTTCACGTAATGGGCGTTTCTTCTTTGGCCGCTGGTCATAAGACGTTGGTTCCGCAGGTTATCGAGGAGTTGAAGAAATTAGGTCGTGAGGATATCATCGTTATCGCTGGTGGTGTAATCCCGGCTCAAGACTATGACTTCTTGTATAAGGCTGGCGTTGCCGCTATCTTTGGCCCGGGTACTTCCGTATCGAAGGCAGCTTGCCAGATCCTAGAGATCTTGTTAGGCGAATAAATAGCATTTAAACCTTACGGTTTTTTAATAAAGAGAGGCTGGACAATTGATTTTGTCCGGCCTTTTTTAGTATTGTATACGGGTTTATGTACTTTTGTAGCGATTATTCAATTAAAAAGGGAAAGAATCATGGGAATCGTTATAGGTATAGACGTGGGAGGTAGCACGACCAAGATCGTCGGTGTGGAGGATAAGAAGATCAAGAACCCGATGTTCGTGAAAGCTACCGATCCGGTAACCTCTTTATTCGGGGCCTTCGGTAAATATATTTATGATAATAACATCTCACTCTCGAATATAGAGAAAGTGATCTTGACGGGTGTAGGTAGCGCCTATATCGATCAACCTTTATATGGCTTACCAACCGCGAAGACGGATGAGTTCCTCGCAAATGGGCTAGGGGCGCAGTATAATACGGGACTGGATAGCCTGTTGGTGGTCAGCATGGGAACGGGTACCTCTTTTGTCAAGGTACAAGGCTCCACGGTCGAGCATATCGGGGGATTGGGTATCGGTGGCGGAACCATCCTCGGCTTGTCTAAGCTATTATTGAAAACGCATGACTTTCACCAAATAGCGTCTTTGGCTGAGCATGGTTCCCTGAATGATATCGACTTGCATATCCGGGATATTACGCCGCATCCGCTACCCGGCCTGCCGCTAGACGTGACAGCCTCTATTTTTGGAAAAGCGGATGCGAACGCTAAGGTTGAGGATATCGCTCTCGGTATCGTTCATATGGTCTTGCAGACTATCGGGCAAGGAGCTGTTTTCGCCTCGTTAAATGGCGATATCAAGAATATCGTGTTGATCGGTAACCTGACTCGCTTGCCGCAATGCCCGGATATTTTCCCCCGTCTGGAGGAGATGTGCGATGTCCATTTCAAGATACCGGAGTATGCCGAGTATCGCACGGCTATCGGGGCGGCTTTATGTTATATCAGGAACCGGGAATATAGGGATATTTTTTGTGGAAAGTGTTAGGCTACATCAAAACTTTATGTATCTTTGCTACATGCTTTGTTCCCTTTCGGCAATCGCCGGATAGGGATTAAAAGGGAATCGGGTGAGAATCCCGGACAGTCCCGCTGCTGTAAGCTTCATAAACGGGTTGAGCAATACTGTTGCCACTGTTCACTCAAGTGAATGGGAAGGCGCTTAAGACCGGAAGTAAGTCAGAAGACCTGCAAGGCGTGTATATTTTCGACGGCTTCGAGGAAAGGCCGGAAGAGAACGCAAGAACCGTATCCGGTTTTTACTATTCTTTATCCAAGGTTTTCTTATCAAGTCGTCTCATGGTTTCGGATAATTATTTTGCCATAATAATTAGGGAAAGAAGCATGAATCTGACCGACGGGATGAGCTCCGTATGTAAGATGCATGCTTTCTTTGAGTTTAAAGGACTGGGGTATTCCGTGAACACTCTATAGAGAATATTTGTTTATTATTAGAAAAGTGCGTTTATTTGCAACGAGTAATTAACAAAAGAAGTATGAATATGAAGAAAATCGTGGGATTTCTTATGGTTGCCTTGTTAGCGTTGATGGCGCTTCCGGCGAACGCTCAGCTTAAATTCGGTATCAAGGGAGGTGTGAATATATCGTCTGTCCATTTCAACTCGGACGTGTTGAAAGCGGATAACGTAACCGGCTTCCAAGTGGGGCCGATGATCGAGACGACTTTGCCGTTGGTGGGTGTCGGGATCGATGCGGCCGTGTTGTATTCGCAAAAAGGTTTGGAGACGACTTCGGTTGGCGGGGTTAAGACTTCGATGAAGACGGATTATATCGATGTTCCGGTCAACTTGAAATGGAAATTCGGCTTACCGATCGTCAAAGCGTATCTGGCAGCCGGTCCGTATATCGGTTTCCGTGTAGGCGGTGATAAATTTTGGGATATCCCGGGTTCCGTAGCGGATCAGGTGAAGGCGAAGAATTTCAGCGCAGGCCTTAACTTCGGTGCCGGCGTGGAGTTGATCAGCCACTTGCAGGTGGGTTTCAATTATGGTCTGGGACTGACTGATAACTATAGCATTGAGAAGGTGAACCTCTCCGACGGTGCCGGAAAGAATCGTGGATGGTCTATCACGGCAGCGATCTTGTTCTAAATAGGTGAAAATAAAATGAGAGAGGCTGGGCTTTAGAAGTCCGGCCTTTTTTGTTATTTTTGGGCTCGTAATGAAACACCTGTTTGAATGAAATATGCGGACGTCATACTTCCCCTTCCTTTGGAGAATAGCTATACCTATCGGATACCCGAAGATCTGGAAAGAGCCGTGACTCCCGGTTGCCGGGTGATCGTGCATTTCGGGAAGAAACGATATTATACGGCCATCGTCATGGAGGTACACGACCGGGAACCGGTATCCGATTTTGAGACGAAGGAGATCTACGCTTTGCTGGATGCCACTCCGGTGCTCCGCCGTCCGCAACTCCGTTTCTGGAAATGGATATCTTCTTATTATATATGTAAGCTGGGCGACGTGTATAAGGCGGCCTTGCCTTCCGGCTTAAAGTTGGAAAGCGAGACGGCGGTTACTTATAATGAGGATTTCGAGGCTACCGCCCCCTTGCGCCCGAACGAGCAAGCGGTACTGGATGCCTTTAGCGGGGTTTTGAAATTGACGATCTCGGAGTTGGAGAAGAAGACCGGTCTCCGAAATGTTGTCCCGATCGTCTCTTCCTTGATGGTGAAAGGGGCGGTTGAGGTGAGCGAGGAGCTAAAGCGAGGATTCGTTCCCAAGACACAGGCGTTTATCCGTTTGGCCGAAGCTTACTGGGATGAGACGAAATTGCAGGCGGTGTTCGAAGAATTGAAAAGGGCGAAGAAACAAGAGCTTCTGTTGGTCAGCTTCTTGGATTTAAGCCATACCTTGAATCCCGCTTTATCGAAGGAGCTTTCCAAGAAAGAGCTATTGGAACGCAGTGGTTATACCTCTGCGGTATTGGAGGGTCTGCTGAAACGGGGTATCTTGGAGAGTTACGAGAAAGAGGTGGGTCGTTTACAAGTATCCGTCTGCCGCTTGCAAGAGCCGAATCCGCTCAGTCCGGCGCAAGAGAAAGCCTACGGAGAGATCCATGAGGCTTTCAAGACGAAGGAGGTTTGCTTGCTTCATGGCGTGACTTCCAGTGGTAAGACCGAGATATACGTCCGTTTGATCCATGAGGTCTTGCGGCTGGGGCGGCAGGTTTTATATATGTTGCCGGAGATCGCTATCACGACCCAGATCACGGAACGGCTGGCGAAATTATTCGGGGATAAGCTATTGGTCTACCACTCTAAGTTCTCGGACAACGAGCGGGTGGAGGTCTGGAACAAGCTGCTGCATAGCGACGAGCCTATGCTGGTATTGGGGGTCCGTTCTTCCCTCTTCCTTCCGTTTAAGGACTTGGGCTTGATTATCGTGGACGAGGAGCATGAGAATACGTATAAGCAGCAAGACCCGACACCCCGTTACCATGCCCGTAACGCTGCCATCGTCTTGGCGGGTATGCACGGCGGTAAGACCTTATTGGGTTCCGCCACCCCTTCCATCGACTCTTATTTCAACGCTACGGCGGGGAAATACGGTCTGGTCGAGCTATCCACCCGCTACGGTGATTGCTTGATGCCGGAGATTATTACGGTGGACGTGAAGGAGCTAAAGCGCAAGAAGATTATGAAAGATACCCTTTTCTCCCCCCTGTTGGTGGAGAAGGTGCGGGAGGCTTTATCCCGGGGTGAGCAAGCGATCTTGTTCCAGAACCGCCGGGGATTCGCCCCGATGATCGAGTGTCGGGGGTGCGGGTGGGTGCCTCATTGCGTGAATTGCGACGTTAGCCTTACCTACCACAAGGCGCATAATCAGCTGGTTTGCCATTATTGCGGTTATACCTACCGCTTGCCGCAGGTATGTCCAGAGTGTAAGGGGACGGAGTTCAAGATGCAAGGCTTCGGTACGGAGAAGGTAGAGGAGGAGATCGCTGGGCAATTCCCAGCGGCGAAGGTGGAGCGGCTGGATTTCGATACGGCCCGTACCCGCACGGCTTACGAGCGGATCATCTCGGATTTCGAGAAGGGGAAGACACAAATCTTGATTGGTACCCAGATGTTGTCGAAGGGATTGGATTTCGGGAATGTCAGCGTGGTCGGAATCTTGAGCGCCGATAGCCTGATGAATTTCCCAGACTTCCGGGCGCACGAGCGGGCTTATCAATTGATGGTACAGGTTAGCGGACGTGCCGGACGACGGGATAAGCGGGGTACGGTGATCTTGCAGACTACTCAGCCGGAGCATCCTTTGATCCGTATGGTGCAGCATTTTGCTTATAAGGAAATGGTGAGCTTGCAATTGAGCGAGCGTAGTATGTTCCGTTACCCGCCTTACTACCGTTTGATCGTCTTGATCCTTCGGAGTCGGAATGAGGAGGCTTTGCAGGAAATGTCTGCTTTATACGCCGAGAAACTTCGTGCTCGTTTGGGTGAGCGGGTGTTGGGGCCGGTTACGCCGCCTATCACCCGGGTACAGACGCTTCATATCAAGAAGATCGTCTTGAAGATCGAGATATCCGCCGGGATCGCTCCGCTTCGTGAGATATTGGAGGGTATTCATACTGAGATGCAAGGATATGTACCGTTTAAGCAGTTGCTGGTTCATTATGATGTGGACCCGGCTTGAGAATTGAAAATGGAGAATTGAAAATTGAAAATTAATGGAAAGGAGCTTAGTGATGAAGGAGGAGAAGGTACGGTTGTTGTTTGTGTGCTTGGGGAATATATGTCGCTCTCCGTCGGCGGAGGCAGTAATGAAGAGGTTGGTGAAGGATGCGGGATTGGGAGATCGGATTGAGATCGATTCCGCCGGGATCACCGGGTATCATGAAGGAGACCGGGCGGATTCACGGATGCGGGCGCATGCGGCCCGTAGGGGATATGTGTTGGATTCGATCTCCCGTCCGGTACGTCAGTGGGACTTCCATGACTTCGATTTGATTATCGGCATGGACGACCAAAATATAACGGACTTGAAACGGATGGCTCCCGATCTGGAATCCGTCGCTAAGATACATCGGATGACTGAGTTCTCCCGGAATAAGTTGTACGATCACGTCCCGGATCCTTATTATAGCGGTGCCGAGGGTTTCGAGCTGGTCTTGGATCTATTGGAAGACGCTTGCGCCGGGTTGTTGGAATATTGTAAAGACCATTTGTCTTAAGTTCGGGGCGAAGCCGGATCAGTAAAGAGGTTGTTACGGCTATCGTTCAACTTCTTTTACTAACCATTTGATTTCGTTATCGGTAATACTTTCACGCTCTTCCTTATCATAAATATAAATGAGGTTGATAATCCCTTCGGTATCATTAACGGTATAGGTATAGGTGATGACTCGTGCGCCATGACTTTTTCCTTTGTTTTTACTGCCTATAGCCATACGGATCTTACGGATGCCACAGCCTAAATCAATTCCTGCGGAAGGGTTGCTGCTTAGCTCATTTTGTAACGCTTGAAGGTCTTGTTTTAGCGAATGATATTTCTTTGCCAATCGCTTCAGCTCTTTCAGAAAGTGCTTTTGCGGTATGATTCTATAATTCATCTATGACCTCCTGCAATGTTTTTTGATATGTGCCGTTTTTACGAGACTCTTTTACGTCGATTAAGCCTTGCCGGATTCCGGCAAGTACCTCTTCCTTACTAATATATTCAGTCTCTTCAGTCTGTGCTTCCTTTTGCTGCGCAAGACGGCGGATGGCTTCTACGGCTTTACGCATCAAGGTCTCATCTTCGGCGATGATACTGAGTTGGCGGAATAATTCTGCGTTGAGTTCTAATGCTGTCATATCTTTATCCTTCTTTTGTCTCTGGTTTTCAATGGCAAATATACGAAATAGAATCAGTTAGACAATGCTTCGGTAGTTTATTCTTGTGACTGTCTTTATTCTATTCCCGTCCCGGATCCTTATTATAGCGGCGCCGAAGGCTTCGAGCTGGTCTTGGACTTATCTATCGTAAGGTTGCTAGAATGCCCATTGTAAGATGCTTATAACTGCGATTATAAGAACCTAACAATGGGCATTCTAACAACCTCTTTTTGTGAGAGCGGCGATGACAGCCGCTCTCACTCGTGAAACCTTGCCTATCGGATTATCACTTTCTTCGTTATCTCATTGGATAGGCGGACGATATAGATACCGCTAGCCAAGCCATCTACACGACTGTCTCCGGCGGGAAGCCGTACCGTGCGGACTACGTTTCCGGTGAGGGCGATCACCTGCGCTGTCACGGAGACTGGCGTACGGATCAGCAAGGCTCCGCTCTCGGCACGGATCAAGGTAGCGTTTTCCACTTGCTCGATACCGGTTGTGGTATTTCTCACGATACCGGTGATCGCTACGGTCAGGTTGGCGGAAATATCGGCGATCGTGTACTTGCCGCTTGCGTCGGGGGTGAGGGCGTTTCCGTTCACGGTCACTACGGGGACGGACTGGTCATAGTCTGCGTCCAAGGTGAGGGTGAAGGAGAAGCCGTCGCCTTCGGTTACCGTATGCGCTCCGGCTGCCGGGGTGGTGGAGGCTCCTACCAAGGCAGGGAGGGTTACGGTATAGGTAGCGGGCTGTGGCGTAGGAGGCGTTACGGGAGGAACATAAGGCGTTACGGCAACCGGGGGCGTGGTGAGCGTCGTGGTCGTGGTCGTGCCGCCGTCTCCGGTTACGGTGGCGGTAACTAGGCAACGATACTGGCCTACGGTTCTCGTCCTGTAGGTATTCGAGGCGTTGCGCAGCTGCGAGTCATCCGGGGCGGTAGACCATGTGCCGGCCTGTGCGTTGAAAATCTGCCATAGATACGTCAAATTCATTTGGGTGCCTTCGGGGGCGGTTATGCCGGCCTCAAGCTCCGCGTAGCCGTCAGTGGATGGTATCGGGGTGCTTGCCGCTGGGTCTACCCGTTCGAGGGTGATGTTGCCGGGGAGTGTCACGGTGGGCACTCGTGCGGTAAGATCCGTGAAATGGCCCTTGTTGGTGACCGCGGTGTTGACAAGGTCGCCGGCATTCTCGCCGGGGGTGAGCGTCAATTCGTTGCCGGGCTCGATCGTGACCGCACCCAGACTGTTCGTGCCGCTCAAGGTGAGGTTGGTCTTCCCGGTCCCGGTCCCGTTGATGAGGGTGGCCGCGGAGGTTACCTCGTTGAGCTTTATTGTCATATCGGTATCGGCGGGAGGGGTGAGGGTGAGTTTGTTTATGGTCTTGCCCTCCTCTCCGTTGATCTCTCCGTTGAAGTAGTTGTCGGTACCATCATCTTGTTGGAACTTGTTCTCGTCCGTTATCGTGATCTCGCCGTTGTCTTCCGGTATGATAGGGGAGGCTTCGAGGTAGACCTGCGTGGTGCCGTTCATCACGTACCCATTGCCTTTCACGCCATCAGGCAGCGGTGTGGCTGTCCATTCGAAGGGGTTCTTCTTGCCGGGCGTGAGGTCGAGGGTAGCGCCGTCTTTCAGTTTCCACGAGATCGGGCTATCTATCACGTCGCCTCTGTCGGTGGTGAAGGTGAGCTTGGGCCATGTGGCGGCAAGATCGGCCAGTATCTCATCGGCGGTCATGATGGTGGTGATGATCTGGGTCTCGGTCGGCTGTCCTACCGCCTCTGCCAGCTCGCTCTCTTTCCATTGGGCGGTGAGGGAGAGATCGCCGATGGAGCCTTTCGCCACGGTCGCTACCGTATTCCCGTCGGCGTCTTTCCAGCCCTCGAAGGAGAGGTAGGTATTGGCGTGTGTCGGCGTAGGGAGGGTGAGATCGTCCGATACTATGGTATATTGGGTGGGGCTGCCCTGCGGGAGGGTGCCGCCGGCCGGATCGTAGGCGATCGTGTAGCGGATAAGCTCGGCCTCGGCGGTAACCGTCACCGGCTGGGCGGGCATCGTGAAGCTACGCTGTGCGGTGTAGCCCTTGTCGTTCGGTGCCAGGGTCTCCGCTGTCGTAGCGTTGCCGTTGTAGGTGATGGAGCCTTCCGTCAGTCGGTAGCCTTCCTGCGGGGCGAAGAAGAGGTCTACCTTGGTCCCGTTGTAGACGGTCTGGCCGGAGGATACGGCGGTGTACGTGCCGGCAGCGTTCATGATCATTACGTCCAGCGTCGCTCCCTCGGCGGGTTGCTGGATGGTGAGGAGGTATGGGAAGACTGGGTCGGAAGGTTGCGCCTTCGTGCTCGTCTCCGGGGCTTGCGCCATCGCCGGCTGCGCCAGCAGGACGAGCGTAGCGGCTAGCAAGGATAGGATATATCTGAATGTTCTCATATTTGTATCTGTTTTAGTGTATATAATATAATGTATGCTCTACAGGACGACCTTGATCGTTGTACCGCCTTGGCGGACGAGATAGATGCCGGAAGGAAGGGCGATCGTCGTCTCGCCGCGCAAGAGCGGCAGGTAGCACTTCAAGGTCCCGCTGACGTGGTATACGGCAACTTTCTCGGCATGGTCGGCGCTGAGGTGCAAACGTCCGTCGGCGGTCCATGCGCGGAAGCTGTTGTCCGCCGGGGTCTCGGCCAGCTCCGTACCCGTGACGATACCGTCCAGGCGGAGGCTCTTCAGCAGGGCTTGGGTGGCGGCATTGGCCACGACATAGCTCTCAAAGGGTCGCAGGGTAACCCGGTCCTTCAGCTCGAAGCGGCTGCCGTCGTCGCTGAGGACGTATATGTTTCGCATCTCCACATTGTACGAGGCCCGATTGCCCTTGAAGAGGAACACGCCCGTGTTGAGCGGCTCGGCGGGGCTGGTGGGCTCGACGGGGGAGTCGGGGCTGTCCTTGAAGAGGTAGGTATTGCCGTAATTGAGGCGCAGCGTGTCTGTCTCCGGGCCTTCGCCGGCGATCAGCACGGGGTCACCCGCAGCGAACTGCATATACAGGTTGTCGGGATCCGCCGGCTGCCAAGTCTGGTCGGTGGCGTCGGGATATCCGGTACGCACGTAGCAGGGGGTTCCCGCATCGCCGGCTAATTTGTCGGCATTATCGGCCGCTAGCGTGGTAGCCCGCCATTGGTTGCGGTTGGGGAAGAGGTGGGTGAAGCGGGCCGCTACGAGTCCTAGCACGCCGTCATCGGCGAACCGGATCTGCCCGCCGTCCTGCAGCTCGAGATCATTCACCAGTGGAAATACTCCATTTTCTCCTATCTTCCCTACCGTAAGGACACCCTTCTCGGTGACGCGCAGCCATTGGCCCGGCATGCTCGCGTCGAAGGCCGTCTCCTTGTCGATCACGATCCATGCGGGCGTGATTTCGCGCAATCCCGTGTAGCTTGTCAGCCCGTCGGGATGGGCGGCGGGGAAGGTGCTGAGGTAGGTTTGCTCCGGGTCGTCGGAGCGGTAGCCTTCCTGTTTCAAGCCCGTCGACTGATTCTCTAGGTAGAAGGAGAGCGGGTAGTTCGTGGCTATGCTCTTCATGCCTGTAATATTGAAGGTCAGACCATTCGGATTCTTCGCCGGTTCCGCCGGTTTGAGGTAGATGTAGCCAGACGGAGATTCCGGCCATGTGAGTTGGACAAGGCCCTTCACGGTGCCGCCGCCTTCGGGGTGGATGGCCTGCTCGGCGGCTGTCAGCGCCAAGGTGTTATCTGGGTCGGCGGGCGGCGAGATGAGGCAGGTGGCTCCCGTCTCTACCCGGAGCGCGTGGGTTCCGGACAGGAGGGCGTTGTAGGTGTTGTTTTGGAGCGTCACCGTCCCGCTCGCTACCGTGAGGGCCGTGCCCGTCGGGAGCTGGAAATTTACCTTGTCCAGCGTAAGCGTAGCCTCGCCCTCGGCATGGATGGTGGCGGGGATGTTGATGTAGGATGAGCTGCCGTTTGTCGTCACCGTCCCGTCGAACATCTTCTCGTCGCAGTACCATCCGTCCGCGGGGTCGAAGAAGAGGTCGATGCCGGTGCGGGTGCTGCCGTAGCCGTAGTCCTTGGAAAGGTCGAGCGGCTGCGGGGTGGGGCGGGTGGCGGTGGCGCCGGAGTATCGGCAGTATGCCCCGTCTGTCCGGAAGAAGGGGTAGTCTCCGTCTTTATAGGAAGACCCGCTGTAACGCCTGCCGGCATATAGCCGCTCGCCGTCGAGGGAGGCGGTATACCGCGTATCGGCCGCGGCGAGGAAGGCGTAACCCCAGCAGGTCCCGTCGGTCGCGAAGGTGGCCGCCGGCTCGTCGTCGCCTGCCGGGGTGACGGACAGCGTCCGGCCATCGGTCGGGGCGGTATCGAAATCCAGTTCGATAAAGCCGCTTACATAGGTGCAGAGCGCGTTCGCTTGCAGGTGGATCCGTGCGTTATCCCCGAACGTGATCGCGTCCGGCGAGGTATTGTCGTTTTTAAAGGCTGAGCCACCTGTTTTACTGATGACATGTATCTCTCCGTCCAGATGCATCCGGGCATTCTGGAAGTTGGAGATGGCGCCGATGCTGAGCGGCGCTTGGGCATAGACCGTGAGCGTACCCGTGCCCGCGGGAGATCCGTTTAGGATACCTTGGCTTATCTCCTGCGCATCGGCTACGGTCAGGGTGAGCGTGCCTAAGTTATAGATGAGGTCGCTCATGATCTCGATCCGGTTCTCCCCCTCGATCCGGAGGGTCGGTTCCGCGCCGGCCTTGATATAGAAGAGCTGGTTGAAACTTGAGGTTATGACGGCGTCTTTCAGCGTCAGCGCCGGTGGGTTGCCGCTGTCGGGATCGGCGGAGGTGAGTACGCTGTCGGAATCGGTGGAGGGGTGTATGACGAACTGCCGGCCTACCTCGGGCATCGTGCCGGTGATGGTACCGTTGAAGGGGGTGCCGGTGGTCGGGGCCTGCGTGTCGGATGCCCCTACTTTGTACACCCACGTGCCGTTTAGGTACGCGAGGTTGATGTACCAGTTATTGTTCAGGGTGCCCGGCAGGGTGGCAAGGTCGAGTGCCCCGGGAGGTTCCGCTTGCGCGCGGGCCGCTGTCGGGAGGGTGGCGATCAGTGTCGCGACACTGATCAGCAAGGCGAATATTCGCCTTGCCGGTAGGTGGATGTCATGTAATGATGTTCTCATGTTCTATGTGTATAATAGGGTTTATAAATCGGTTGTTTTTTCCGGCAGGTCCGGTAGCCCCTGTCCGGCAGGCTTGGCAGCCGTTGTCCTCGATGCTTGGCAGCCGTTGTCCGGACATGCCGGACAACGTTGTCCTCAGATCTCGTCCGGACTCTCGCTGTCGCCCCCACCGCCTTCTCCTACGATAAGGATGATGGGGAAGGTGTAGGTGCGGGGCTCTTTTACGTTACGGCTTCCGCTGTATTGCGTGGTGAGGCTCACGGTGTACTGCCCGTCGGCCAGCGTCGGCATCTGCACGATCACCTGCGAGGGCGAGTTGGCGATCACCACGGGTGCCTTCATCGGCGCGGCCCCTTCGGTGGTGGGGGTGAGGTAGACACCGATGGAGGGATCATCACCCTGTATCTTCAGGTTCACGCCGCCCAGCACGAGGGCTCCGCCGGAGCTGAGCTGCCCGTTGATGGCCTTGGAGGTGGAGTCGGTCACGGTATTGATCACCGGACCTACGGCCGCCACGCCGTTCACCACCACCTTCACCAGCTTGAGGGTCTCGCGCAAGAGCTTGCCCATGGTGTAGGTGATGCCGAGGGCGTGCTTCCCGGGTTCGAACTGCGCCTTCTCGCCCTCGAAGGCCCCCTGCACGTTGACGAGGTATTGGCCCACGCCGTCCACCACGCTCTTGCCCTCGGCGATGGCCTGCACCTTATGGCTGTCGGCCATGTCGAGGATGTTGAGGATCGTGCCGTGTTGGTACTCGGTACGCGCGGCCACGATGCGGGCGGCGATGTCCGTGTTATACAATGTCCCGGTGATGCGCGGCTTGGCGGTGTAGTCGCCCTTGCGCTCGGTGAGCAGGTTATCGTACAAGTCTGTGTTGAGAATGATTTGTTCTGCCATGGTATTCCTTTATTAAGTGATTACTGCCAGCAAAGAACGGGGTTCGGGGTAAGAATGAGAGGACAAATCCGGGAAAAAAGAGGACAGATCTCGGAAAAATGCTCATTATTGCGCCTGCCGCCGGTATTGGGCGGGGGTGACTCCCAGTATTTTCTGGAAGATACGCGAGAAGGTGCGGGAGCTGGTGAAGCCCGCGCCGACAGCGATCTCTTCCATGCTCCGGCTGTCGCCCGGCATCAACAGCTCGGTACGGGCGTGGTTCACCCGGTAGCGGTCGATGTATTCCTTGAGCGTGATGTTCAGCTTGTCCTTGATGGAGGTGGAGAGATACTTCTCGTTGGTACCGAGGGCACGTACCAGGTCTTGCCGGCTGAAATTCGGGTTGAGGAAGGGTGAGGAGCTGGCCATATAGTTTTGCGCTTGCTGGAACAACTCGTCCTCCTCGATTTCCAGCAACCCGCCGATAAGATCCTCTAGGTCCATCCGGTTGGGATCGGTATCGGCGTCGGCTTGCGGGGCGAGGTTGAGCCGTAGGTATAGTTGGTCGTACGTGTAATGGTAGTTGGCGTAGTGGATCGATACCGAGGCGTAGAAGAGGGCGAACACGAAGTTGACCGCCGTGTTATAGTAATTATTCGGGAAGAAACAGAGGCTCACGGCGGCGATGCCGATACCCAGCGCCCATAGGAAGGCACGGGTTACCCAGCGCAATTCCAGTCGCTCGGGTGATTGGGGTATCTGTTTCAGGTTACCTAGATAGATCGCCCGCTCCCGGAAGAAAAAATGCGTATAGCCCCCTAGCTGGACAAGGTATACGAGGCACGTGAGCGTACGTATCAGCAGGGGCGGGTTCCCAATATTATCCCACCATACGTCGAAACGATACGTATGGACATCCTCCCGGAAGAGACAAGCGATCGTGTAGGCTACGGTAAGCGCGATCGTAGGCATGGCGTGGAGGAGGATATTCCTCCGGGTCACGTTCTTTCCCCTGAATAAGAGGGTGAGCAGGAACGTGAACAGCAACGCTTGCGAGGCGCTGATTAGCAGGATGGGGAAGTAGAACAACTCCATGATGGTTCGCTCGTCCGTGCCGGAAGACAAGATGAAGATATGCCCTATGCCTACCAATGCCGAGGCCAAGGCGAGATACTTGCAGGCCGTCCGGTACTTGGGGATCGTGCTTTCCCGCAAGGTCTTCAGCGACAACAGCAGTCCGCTGACCAGAAGGCAGGTAAAGGCTACGATCCCTGTCGAGGCTAAGTAGAGTAGGTGGTCGTTCATGTTGGTTCGCTATTGTTTTTTCAAGTCCGGATAGCTGATTCGGGTATGGAACATGGTTTTCAGTTTGTCTACGAATACGCTCTTTATGGTCTCCACGTCCTTGAAGGTCAGGGGAGCGCTCTTTAGCAAGCCGTCGGCGATCTGCCCGTCGATGATCTTGTTCACCAAGGCGCTGATACTCTCTTCGGTATGTTCCTTCAAGCTGCGGGAGGCGGCTTCCACGGAATCGGCCATCATCAGTACGGCGGTCTCCTTCGAGAAGGGATTCGGGCCGGGGTAGGTGAATAGCTCGTCGTTAATCGGCTTGTCCGGGTATTGGTTCTTGAAAGAGTTGTAAAAATACTTCGCCTTGCCACGTCCGTGGTGCGTACGGATGAAGCTGATAACCGCCTTGGGTAACAGGGCCTTCTCGGCGATCTTCACGCCCTCGGTGACGTGGCTGATGATGATCTGCGCGCTTTGGTCGAACGATAACTGGTTATGCGGGTTCACGCTCGATTGGTTCTCGGTGAAGAAGACGGGGTTGCTCATCTTCCCGATGTCGTGATAAAGGGCGCCGGTACGTACCAGTTGGGCGTTGGCGCCGATCTTGGCGGCCGCCTCGGAAGCGAGGATGGATACCTGCAAGGAGTGCTGGAACGTGCCCGGGCAAGTCTCGCTAAGCTTCTTCAAGATCGGGTTGTTGATGTTGGACAGTTCCACCAGCGTGATGCTGGACACGTATCCGAACGTCTTCTCCAACATATATACCAATACGTAGGTGAACATCAGCAGGATGAAGTTGATACCGAAATAAAGCATCATCATCCAGTTGATCTTGTTTAAGTTCGCCTCTTGATACAACGTGAGACTGAGGTAGCAGGCGGCGTAGGAGATGAAGATGAAGACGGCGCAACGGATCAGTTGCGAACGTTCGCTCAACTCCTTCAAGCTGAACGTCACTACCATACCCGCCACGATTTGCAACAACAGGAACTCATGCGGGAAAGGTACCATCAACGAGCAGATCAGCACGATGATAAGGTGCGTGAAAAGCGCCGTCCGGGAGTCGAAGAAGGTACGTACCACGATCGGTACGATGGCGAACGGCAATATATATACGTTGAATAACGCGTAGGTAACACATAGTTCCGTAAGGATGCAGCTCACGAATATGCAGAGGATCAAGAATAGTACGTTCTTCCGGTTATGGAATATCTTCAAGCGGAAAGACCATAGGTAGAGCCAGAAACAGAACATCAGTCCGAAGACGAGCACGAATTGCCCGGCCAGTATGATGCCTTGTGTCTGCGTGCCCCCCGTCTTGGCCTCGTGTATGGCCTTTAGGGAACGGAGCACGTTGTAGGTATGGTTGTCGATGATCTCGCCCCGGTCTACGATACGCTCTCCAGCTTGTACCATACCGTTAGCGATAGATACGCTCTGTAGCATATCCTCCTTGATCTTGTCGGACATGTCGGCGGCATAGGATATGTTCTCGGTGAGGTAGTTATTGATGTCACACGATTGCAGGATCGATTTGTCCAGCCGCGGCGGGCAGTTGTTGATAATGAACTCGTAGGCGGTGCGCACGGTGAAGAAGTCGCTCACGTAGCGAGGCTGCGCGACGGCGTTCTCCAAGAGGTTGACACGGGAGTATTCCTCTTTCCGTAGCTCGTCCAGATCCTGCGACGAGATGATACCGTTCTTGTATAAGTTGATCAGGCTGCTCTCTATATACTGCATGTAAGCGGGGGATACTTTGCTTCGCAAGTTATTGCCGTTATTGTAGTTGGCACGCAGTTTCTCGACCTCTTGCTTCTGGATGTCGGGGTTCATGCGGTAATAAGGCTCGAACTTACGGAGTACGCTGTCTTTCTCCGCTTTTACCTCGTCGTCGGTCTTGTAGATCGGGAAATCGCTCGGGGCGGTGAGTAATCCATATCTCCAAGGCTTGCCCTCATAGAACTGATAACGGAATTTTCCCTCCCGAGGGAAGAAGTAGGCGATAAGTAACGCGGTCACCACGAAGTAGACCACGGTCGGTATATTGTAATTCTTCTGTTTCATATAGATTCCTTTTTGCGTCCGAAATATACGTAAAAAACTTCACTAAGCGGAAAAAAAGGCGTACTTTTGCCGCATTATTATAGAATGTAAGTATTATGACTCAAAGAAAAGTAAGAGTACGCTTCGCACCTAGTCCTACGGGGGCGCTGCATATCGGAGGTGTCCGCACGGCTTTATACAACTATTTATTCGCTAAACAGAATGGCGGTGATATGATTCTCCGTATCGAGGATACGGATTCCCAACGCTTCGTTCCCGGGGCGGAAGACTATATCATCGAGGCCTTGACTTGGCTAGGTATCAAGTTCGACGAGGGCGTGAGCTTCGGCGGCAACTACGGCCCGTATCGCCAGAGCGAGCGTCGTGAGATCTACAAGAAGTATGTCGATCAATTGCTGAACGATGGCCATGCTTATATAGCGTTCGATACGCCTGCCGAGTTGGAGGAGAAACGGAAGGAGATCGCCAATTTCCAATACGACGCCTCTACCCGTTCGCAAATGCGCAACTCGTTGACGCTTTCTCCGGAAGAGGTTCAGAGCCTGATCGAGTCAGGTCATCAGTACGTAGTTCGTGCCAAGATCGAGCCGAATGAGGATATCCACGTGAACGACTTGATCCGTGGCGAGGTCGTTATCAACTCCTCTATCTTGGATGATAAGGTATTATATAAATCGGCCGACCAATTGCCTACTTACCACTTGGCGAATATCGTTGACGACCATTTGATGGAGGTTACCCATGTGATCCGTGGTGAGGAGTGGTTGCCGAGCGCGCCGCTTCACGTATTATTATATCGTTTCTTCGGTTGGGAAGATACGATGCCTAGTTTCGCCCATCTGTCGTTGCTGTTGAAACCGGAAGGTAACGGTAAGTTGAGCAAGCGTGACGGCGATCGTCTGGGCTTCCCTGTATTCCCCTTGGAATGGCACGATCCGAAGACGGGTGATGTTTCATCGGGCTATCGTGAGAGTGGCTACTTCCCCGAGGCTGTCGTAAACTTCCTCGCTTTGCTGGGCTGGAACCCGGGTAATGACCAAGAGGTGATGAGCATGGATGATTTGATCCGTTTGTTCGACCTGTCTCGTTGCAGCAAGAGCGGCGCTAAGTTTGATTATGAGAAAGGCAGATGGTTTAACCACCACTATTTGCTGGAGAAGAGTAATACGGAGATCGCTGACCTATTCTTGCCGATCGTGGAAAGCCACGGTATCCAGACTACCCATGCTTATGTAGAGAAAGTAGTCGGCATGATGAAAGGCCGTGTCAATTTCGTGAGTGAGTTATGGGATCTTTGCTCTTTCTTCTTTATCGCCCCGACGGAGTACGATGAGAAGACTCGCAAGAAACGCTGGAAGGAAGATTCGGCTGTTCAATTGGGGGAGTTTATCGAGCAACTGCGTGCCCGTGAGCCGTTCGACGTAGAAGGTACCGAGAACGAGTGCAAGGCTTGGATCGAGAGCAAGGGATATCATTTGGGGAATATCATGAACGCCGCCCGTCTGGCCTTGGTTGGCGAGGGCAAGGGCCCCGGCATCTTTGATATTACCGAGGCTTTAGGTAAAGAGGAGTCTATCCGCCGTATCCAACGGGCTATCGAGATATTAAAATAATCATGTACAGTTTAGCAATACATCTCTACGCTTTTGTAGTCGCTTTGATCTCGCCTTTCCATAAAAAGGCGAGACTGATGCGATTCGGGCAATGGAAAACAAATTCCATACTTCGTGAGAAGATCGACCGGAACGCTAAATACATCTGGTTCCATGCCTCCTCGCTGGGCGAGTTCGAGCAAGGGCGTCCTATGATCGAGAAGATCAAGGCGGAACATCCGGAGTATAAGGTGCTGCTGACTTTCTTTTCTCCATCTGGCTATGAGGTACGGAAGAATTACAAGGGAGCGGACGTGATCTGCTACCTTCCTTTTGATACGCCTTTCCGGGTGAAGAAGTTCCTGAATCTAGCGAATCCGGCGATCGCCATATTTATCAAGTACGAGTTTTGGGGGAACTATTTGCGTGAGTTGCGGAAGCGGGGAATACCGGTTTATATCATTTCCGCTATATTTCGCCCCGACCAGCTATTTTTCCAATGGTTCGGAAAGCCGTACCGGAAGATGCTATCTTATTTTAATCATCTTTTTGTTCAGGACGAGCGTTCGATGAAACTCTTGAACGAGTTCGGCATCACGAATGTGACGGTGACCGGCGATACCCGTTTTGATCGGGTGTTGGATGTCCGGAAGCAAGCTCGTGAGCTTCCGTTTATCGAACGTTTCTTGGAAAGCAAGGAAGGTAAGAGGCCGATCGTGATGGTGGCCGGCAGTTCATGGCCTCAAGACGAGGCGATCTTTATCCCTTATTTCCATGAGCATCCGGAGATGAAGTTGATTATCGCCCCGCATGAGATTCACCGGGAACATCTCCTTTCTATCGAGGCGATGCTAAAACGTCCGTCCGTCCGTCTATCGGAGGCGCATGAGGATGATCTGGCCGATAAGGATTGCTTGATCATCGACAGTTTCGGACTCTTATCTTCCATTTATCGCTATGGACAGATCGCTTATATCGGTGGTGGTTTCGGAGCGGGTATCCACAACACGTTGGAAGCCGCCGTTTATGGGATGCCGGTCTTATTCGGCCCGAGATACCATAAGTTTAAGGAGGCGAAGGATCTGATCGCCGTAGGTGGTGGTTTCTCCATCACAGACGATTCCTCTTTCCGAACGAAGATGGACGAGTTATTGACCGACCCGACAGCCTTGGAAACCTCCGGGCAAGCTGCCGGTGATTTTGTGAAAAACAGTGTAGGAGCGACGGATCAAATCTTGCGACAAATCCATATCCGTTAATAGATAAAGCCGGGTTTGCTATTCGAGTGATTGTATGCCCAGACTCTTTTGATATAGCAATGGAATACGGATGAGATAGATGTACGGATTGGTAATTGAACAATTCGCGTTGTCTATCTCATCCGTGTTTTATTTTAATCCTCTTCAGCGAACATCGGGTCCCAAGCGGGAAGGCGAGTCGGTGTTTGTTTCAAGATCTCTTTTACTTGATCCGTGATGTACTTCTTGTTGACTACCAGACGGAACATATACTCATTAAACCATTGGTCTGTCATGATGAGGTGGCCGGCGTTCGCTCCGGGGCCCCAACTATTCTCAACCATCCATTTCTTCGGCTTTCCATTCGCGTCGAGATCAACAGCCATCAAGGTCATGGCGTGTGAGGAACCGCTGGCGAATGTCTGGATACGTTGTTTCTTATCCATGCCGAAAGTCGTACCCATCAGTGAACCGTAATCGTAGAAGTTTACATCCAGAATGCCTCTGTCACGATCGAAGAACTTGCCCACGTCGCAAGAGAAATACATCATGGTACTGTCCTTGATGGAAGCGATAGCCATTTGTTTGATATCCTCGATCGGAAGGTTTACGTAAGTCCAGTTCTTGCCATCGTAAGCGTGGCGGTCGTAATCGATCTCATACAACTTATAATAATCGCGGCTCGGATCGTTCATCAACATGACATAGTTGTTTTTCAAATCGTCCCCGATATATTCTTGGAAGAAGGACTGAGGCGTATATTCCTTCGTCTCTACCGGATTCCCTTTAGCGTCTTTGCGAGTCCACGTGAATTTCGTAGGCGGCTCTCCCAAGTTCAATACGAGCATACGGTAAATCGTACCTAGCATCTCTGTTTTCTTTTTCTCCAGATCCGCTACGGTCGTGCCTTTGGTCGTAGACAGGTCACGAAGTTGCAAGCCGTATTCTTTCAGCTTTAATCCGATCAGGTTGCTCATGCGTCCGGTACTGTTGCTACTGTTGGTCTCTACCATGACCTCGGCGGGAACCACGCCATACTTGGTCAAGATATCGGAGACACCCGTGAACTGCCCTCCGTCTCCGATCGGGTTCTTGAACAGCCATTCCACCATCTTGTCGTCCATCGGTTTCAGACGAGTATCGATGATGCCCTGTAAGAAAAGGTTCGCTTTCTCCAATTGATCCCAGAAGAAAGAATAATTCTGGGAGAATTGAAAGTCTCCCATGTCATATTTGGCGATGGCCTGCGCACGGAACACGTTCAATCCCGTGAAAAGCCAGCAACGGCCCGAGGAACGTTGGTTGGAGATCCCTTTGCTCTCTACCTTATTGGAGAAGTAAGTATCCAAATTGTTCTTGCTCTCCCCATTAACGGCAAGCTTGTTGATGTCGTTATTGGTGATCGCATTACGGATCGCCTTATCGGTCGGCGTTCCTTGATAAGACTGTTTGATTTGCTGCAACATCGTGGGTGAGATGCCTCCACCGCTTTGTTGTCCGTGAGCCGATAGCGTGATGCCTAAAGCCAAGGCCGCTATCCATAAATTCTTTTGCTTCATGATATTTTAGTTGATTAATAAATTGTGTTATTTCTTTTTAGGCCATACCAGACCGTCTTGCCGGATATTCCATACCGTACCGTCTGGTGCGGGTAGCGATATCTCATACATGGAAGGTGTCGTATGTATTTCCAGTTGATTGGCGATCTCTTGCGGGCATAGCTCGTTTGCTTTCAAGTCGTTGATGTTATCGGCATAATGTCCGAAGGTTGCGGCGAACTCATTCTGACGGTAATATAAATTACGCAAGATCCATTTCGTCTCTTCCGAAGGATGTTTTACGAAAGGAGTCTCACCTTCTCCCGCAATCTTATCCGATATTTGAACATAACCCCAGTATTCGGGCATATGGATATTGATTACCCCGGTAGGCGCCCATACCCAGTTGTACTCGCGAATCTTATCCTCTCCTTGGATAGGGACTTTCACGTATTTACCGTCTTTCACGTCCGTTGTCCATTCCACACGAGAGAAGTTCACACGGATCTGCTCGCCGATTTCCGGCTTTTCTTTACCTCTGTCCATTTGGAATACGGAAGTCCAAGGAATGAATACCTCTACGCTCCATGATTTATCCGTGTCTTTCGGGTTATTCAGCGTACCGTCCACATAAACAGCGGATTTCATTCCGGCAAACTCCCAGTTATTCAATACTTGCGGATTATCCCGATAGGGGCGGGTTAAGAACAAGTCCCATTCCGTACCCAAGGCGTTCACCTCGTACTCCAGATAATTATGGGTGTCGTTCGTAGGATTCAGGAAGATCTCGAAGTCGTTGTCATGGAAGATCACGGCGTCGTGTTCCGTGATGGTCGCCCATACGTGCGGCTCCTCCATAAGGACGGCGAAGTACATTCCGTTATCATCGTAAGTCATCTTGGCCCGGGTCTGGAAGTGAGGGGCCGGGCGTTTGTCGCCTTCGATATCTACGAAGTCGTTGGTCCAAGGTATCGCGTCCCATTCCCCGGGAGAAAGCTTTCCGTCGATCTTGATAGGAGCGGGGGCCTTGTAGCAAACATACGTCGGCGGATTGAACGGTGGTTGCGGCATATACGTGATGTCCGGCTTTTGCGTACTGGGTTTCTGTGCGCAAGAAAGCAATAGGAGTGCCACCAATGGCGCTGTCGTTAAAATCGTTTTTCTCATGTGCGTTTATTTTTAGATCGTTTGATAAATAGATTCTTATTGAAGTAAGTCCATCGCCGCGTCCAACCATGTATTTATATCGTCCGGATAATGTTGGTCGGCGGTATAAGTATCGCTGCGTTTGTGCCCGAGTCTTACGATCACGGCGTTCTTTTCCGGGAGCGTGAAGACGTATTGCCCCAAGATTCCTCTCATATAAGGGATCTTCATCCCTTTGTAATCGAGAATCCAGTATTGGAATCCGTAACAATGGTTGGGTTTGCCGAGATCCTTATAGACAAGACGGGTATCGGGGCTTGTCGCTTCCGCCAAATAAGCGGGAGAGATCAATTGCCGGTCATCCCATTGGCCGTTGTTGAGTAATAATTGTCCGAAGCGGGCGAAATCACGGGCGTTACTGTTGAAACAGCAATAGGCTTTTTCCATGCCGTCCTTCCGGTCGAGGCTCCAAAGGGCGCTTTCCTCGGCGTGCATCGGAGTCCATAGTTTGCGGGATACATAATCGCTGAGTTTCTCCCCGGTAGCCTTCTCCACGATAAAGCCCAGCAGTTGTGTCACGCCGCTTTGGTAGATAAAGTTTACGCCGGGCTCGTCGATCTCTTTCATCCCGAAGGCAATTTCCTGTAGGTCATCGCCATAATACAACTGGGTGGTAGGAGAGAAAGGAGAGCTGTAAGCCTCGTCGAAATCCACGCCGGCGCTCATGGTCAGCAAATGGCGAAGCGTTAGGGCCTTTCCGTCGTATCCCTTGAATTCCGGGAAAAAGTCGCTTACCGGTTGATCGACATCCCGGATAAATCCATCGTCGATAGCGCAGCCGATCGCTAACGAGACGATGCTTTTCGCCATCGAGAAGGAATTGCTATGCGATTCCGGGGAATAATCTTCCCAATATTGCTCGAATAGCAGTCGATTGTCTTGGATGATTACATAGGCAACCGTACCCAGTTCCTCAAACCGGGGAAGATAACGCTCTGGAATACTTTTCGTATTGTAAGCTTCCGATAGTTCCCAAGGGCGGGGCGAACCTGCTTTTACGACCCGGTTCTCGAAAATCGGATATTGATTGATCTTGGGTAACAAATGGATAAGGGCCCTACGTAGATAATAATTGGAGGGTAACGCCAGATATCCGCCTATTCCCAGCATAAAAATAAACACTATCCATCCCACTCTTCGGGACAAATAGTGTTTATTGGCTGGAACCCTATTATTTGAATCATTTTTCATGTAACCCTTTGGTTGTTACTTTACAGATACAAATATATGGTTTATAATTCAAATAATCAAATACATGCTATTATTCTTTATACCAAGAAGAATACATATGATAGTTCTTGGCTATCTTTTGGTTGATCTCCTTCGCTTGCTCGGGATCTACCTTCTTGACGAACTTAGCGGGAACTCCGGCGTAGATGCTGCCCGGCTCGACGATCGTCTTGCTTAATACTACGGAACCTGCGGCGATGATCGCTCCCTCGCCTACTACGGCGTGATCCAATACCACGGAGCCCATTCCGATCAAGGCGCCATTGCAAATCTTCGCCCCGTGGATCGTTACGTTATGGCCGATGGATACATCATCGCCGATCTCGATCGTCGATTTCTCATATAAGGTGTGAAGGACGGAACCATCCTGTACGTTTACGCCGTTGCCGATGCGAATCGAGTTCACGTCGCCGCGAAGCACGGTGCCAAACCAGATACTGCAACCTTCACCGATCTCTACGTCACCTATAATCGTGGCGTTGTCTGCTAAAAAAGTGTCTTTACCGATCTTCGGGGTAAAGCCACGAACGGATTTAATTAATGCCATTTTTAGTTGTTTAAATTTCTGTTGTTTTCTCTTTCAGCCAAGCTTTCTCCTCCTCGTTCAAGAACGGGCTGATCTTGTCGTAGACCATTTGGTGGTACTTGTTCAGCCAAGCGTGCTCACGGACAGAGAGCATGGGGATGATAATCAAGCTCGTGTCGATGAAACAAAGCGTCAGCGTATCGAATCCTAGGAATTTCCCGAATTCCGTTTCGCTGTCCTCACGTACCAAGATCATGTTCTCCGTACGGATACCGTATTCGCCGGTACGATACATGGCCGGCTCGTCGCTGATCACCATTCCGGGCTTCAAGGTCACCGGGTTCTCCTCCATGCGGATGCTTTGGGGGCCTTCGTGTACGTTTAGGCAATGGCCGATACCGTGACCGGTTCCGTGCAAGTAATTAATGCCGGAATCCCATAGCGCCTTACGGGCAAGGATATCGATCTGAGAGCCTCGTGTTCCAGCGGGAAACTTGCTTTTCGCCAAGCTGATCGTACCTTTCAATACACGGGTGAAATCCTTTTTCATCTGCTCCGTCGGCTCTCCAAGGGCGATCGTGCGGGTGATATCCGTCGTACCGTCCAGATATTGCGCACCGGAATCGATCAAAAGTAATCCTTCCGGTTTCAAGGTCGCATCCGTCTCCGTCGTAGCGGAGTAATGAACGATCGCTCCATGCTCGGCGTAGCCGCAGATCGTGCCGAAGCTATCCATGATGTATTGCGGTTGTTCCGCACGTAAGGCGGTCAGCTTCTCGGCGGCGCTGATCTCTGTAACTTGGGCTCCTTCCGCCATTTGTTTCTCCAGCCAGATATAGAATTTTGTCAAGGCGACACCATCTTTTACCACGGCGTTTTGGAAGCCCTTGATCTCGGTCTCGTTCTTGATGCTCTTCAAGTGGTTGGCGGGGGAGATCCCTTCCACGATCGTACAGCTTCCCGGGATCGCGTCGTATAAGGAGACGTTCGTCTTGTTCATATCCACGAATACCCGGCTGTTTTCCGGTAGGCGGGATAGATACCTCTGGATCATGGAGTATTCGGCCAGCGTAACCCCTTCTTTCTTCAAATGCTCGGTGATCTCGGCAGTCAGCTTCTCTGGCTTGATGAAAAGCACGCTCTCATCCTCCGATACGAAGGCGTAGCTGACTACGACCGGGTTATAGGTCACGTCCGTACCCCGGATATTGAATGTCCACGCGATCTCGTCCAAGGCGGCGAGGATCAAGCAATCGGCGCCCTCGCTCCGCAACTGGTTATTGATTAGGTCTAGTTTCTCGTGCACGGAGGCTCCGCTTAATGCTTCCGGCATCTCGAATATCGGGTTTCCGGGAACGGCGGGACGGTCCTTCCAGATACCCTCGATCAGGTCGGCCGAGGTATCCAGCTTGATTTCTTTACGGTTTAGTTTATTTGCCAAGGCACTCGCTTCGGCGGCGCTATAGGTTTGCCCGTCCAGCCCTACGGCCTGTCCGGCGTGTAACTCATGCAAGAGGAATTCCGTGATAGACGGTGTCTCCGGAAGCGCCAACTTATAGAGTTCGATACCAGAACCTTCCAGTTGGCTGGCCGCTTGCAGGAAATACCGGGAATCAGTCCATAAGCCCGCCTTGTCCGCGGTGACCACGATCGTTCCCGCCGAGCCGGTGAAGCCGGATATCCATTCTCTCGATTTCCAGCGATCGGCCGGATACTCGCTTAGATGCGGGTCGGAACTGGGTATGATGTAAGCGTCAACCTTCTGTTGCCTCATAGCCTCCCGTAGGGCGGCGATACGTTCAGGAATGTTTGTTTTCATCGCATTTTATTTTAGTCAACATTAATACTCGCAAAGTTAATGAATTATTTTGGATTTGTCTCGCCGGAGGCTGGCTCTTCTACCTTATAATATAGATGCGAGGTGCCTAGCTTTTCCCATCGCAGTTTCCCTTCCTCTACCATCCTTCGCAGGTCGAGGGAAGCCTTGCTTCTGGAGCATCCGCAGAGCGACATATATTTCTTCTGGTGAATAAAAAGGTTCGTCTCCAGATAACGGAATACCTCTTGCTCGCATTCCTTGGCGGAGGGATACGCGGGATCGCTAATCGTGTACTCGTCACGAAACACCGGCATGGTCTTCAGCCGGTCTCTTAGTTCCTTGGACGATCTGAACTTCACGTCCTTGAAATGGATGGATTCCGCCCGGATCTCATTCTTTTCCATCACGGGCCGGCTTTTCAGTGAGACGCTGAAAGTACCGATCCCCTCTAGCTCCACGTTATAACCGAACATGAGGAAGTCCACCATCATGTCTTGGAAAAGCTGCAAGATCCCTTTCATATCCGCGGGAGAGAAAGAAGACCGGGACTTCGCTCTGCTGATGAACTCATCCGTATGTATCGTCCCGCAAGAGACCAAACGAGGATGTAGGGGTAATGACTTCCCGGATTCCTCTGGATTCGGGTTGGGATTTCTGACTAACTTGTAATTTGCTGACATCTGTGCTGTGTTTAAATGGTTATAGATCTTTTGTCCGATTTTTCTAGATCGCTTACTCGTTTTTATAGGCGAGCTTAGCGGTTTCTTCAAGAAGAATTCATCTTTCAACAGCCGTTGCATGATCATGCACCAACTGTTGGACGATCATCTACCATCTGTTGGATGATTGTCCAACAGATGGTAGATGATGAATACTTCAGCTTCAAAGGTACAATATATAAAAGAGAAAAGGGTAAGGATTCCGGATAAAAGAGCTAAAGGTTATGATAAACGTGTATGGGCTCACAGCCTTGTGGTCCACAACCTTGTGAACCGATCCCTTTAAATCAAGTTAAAGATAAGGCACCCAATAGATATCAAGGAATAATTTGCTAACTTTGTAGAAACAAATAAGAAGTGCCATGAGGAATCTGCTTTATATTTTTGTCTTTGCGGCTCTGCTTCTCGGCTTGAGCGCATGTTCTTCTTATTATTATTCGATGTTGAACTCGAATGACCCCGTTGGGGAGAAGAATGAGAGAGGTGATTTTGTGCAGGAAAACGATACGGTACGTATCTCTTATCGTTTCTGGGGAGAGAACGCCCCGGTTACTATTACCATTTATAATAAATTGGATGAACCCTTGTATGTGGATTGGGGGCGGTCGGCGCTGATTATCGATGACGTGGCTACCACCTACGATCCGAAAGTGGCCTCGGTGAGAGGCGAGAGCTCTAGCGTGGCATCCGGTAGCTCCTTTCATTGGAGCGATAGGAGCAGCAGCGGGTGGAGCTACTCGGAAGGTTCCTTCTCCGGTGATGTGAGTTTGCCGAAGGGCGTTGAGTTTATCCCGCCGCATTCCAAATTAGTCAATACGCCTTTGCAATTAGCCAACTTCCCGTTTAACGAGATCCCGAAAGAAGAGTATGTAAAGGAACAAATGACAACGAAAGCAAACACAACCGTAAATATCCGAGTGAAGGATTTTACAGAAGAAGATTCTCCGCTGAGATTCCGTAGCTACCTGACGTTGTTCGCCGGAGGGACTAATGGGAAGCCCTTGAAGCATTCCTCTTTTGAGCGGAACTTCTATCTGGCGAAATTGATCAAGGTCGGCGACGTGGCTCCCCAGTATTTCGATGAGGGACAGCAGCAATCCGGCGATTTCTTTTACGTGAAAGAGACTCATGGGGCTACGGCAGGCCTTGTCGTAGGAGCGATAGCGGTTACCGCCGCAGGGGTGGCGATAGAAGCTACGCTGGGTCCCGTGAACTATTAATATATTCATATCGAATGATACAAACTCTATCTGATTTAAAGACCGTGCGTTTCAACGAGCAAGCGGACGGTGTGATCATTTTGGACCAAACTCTGCTGCCGGGTAAGGAAGCGTATCTGACCCTTACCACTGCCGAGGAGATATGGGACGCTATCTATAAATTAAAGGTACGTGGAGCACCTGCTATCGGGGTAGCGGCCGCTTATGGTATCTATGTCTGCGCCCGTCGGATCGATACGGCGGAGAAATCCGTTTTCGTGAATGAGTTTCGGAAGATCAAGGAGTATCTGGCCGGTTCCCGTCCGACAGCGGTGAATCTGGTGGCGGCGCTGAACCGGATGGAGCGGGTATTGGTCGCTCATCCAACCTTGTCTGTCCCGGAATGGAAAGAGCTATTATATAAGGAAGCGATCGCGATCCGGGAGGAAGACGCCGCCGCTTGCCGGCAGATCGGCGAGAACTGTCTGGAGCTACTCCGTCCCGGGATGGGAATCCTTACGCATTGCAACGCCGGACATCTGGCGGTCTCGGAGTATGGCACCGCCTTGGCGCCGATTTATCTGGGGCAGGAGAGAGGTTATGGTTTCAAGGTCTTCGCCGACGAGACCCGTCCTTTGTTGCAAGGCGCCCGGCTCACGGCCTATGAGCTAAGCAGGGCCGGCGTGGACGTGACGCTGATTTGCGATAATATGGCCTCTATCGTCATGCGGAAAGGCTGGGTGCATGCCGTGGTCGTAGGTTGCGACCGTGTAGCCGCCAATGGCGACGTGGCGAATAAGATCGGCACGTCCGGAGTGGCTATCTTGGCCCGGCATTACAAGATCCCCTTCTATGTATTAGGCCCGACATCCACCATCGATGGCTCGTGCCCGGACGGCGATTCCATTGTAATAGAGGAACGTAACCCCGATGAGGTCACCGAGATGTGGTATTCAAGGCGTATGGCCCCGAAAGACGTAAAAGTCTACAACCCCGCCTTCGACATTACTCCCCACGAGCTAATCACGGCTATAATTACGGAGAAAGGCATCTTTTATAAAAATAATCGCTGAAAGTTTTGCTAATCCCGAAACAATCAGTAATTTTGCCGCTCAATTTGAGGATATAAATAATTAAACAATATAACAATTTAAATTATGATCGTAGTTCCATTAAAAGAAGGCGAAAACATCGAGAAGGCGCTTAAGAAATTCAAGAGAAAGTTCGAGAAAACAGGTGTAGTCAAGGAATTGAGAGGCCGTCAGGCTTTCGAGAAACCGTCTGTTACGAAGAGAAAGCAGACTATGCGTGCTATCTACGTACAGCATTTGCAACAAGTAGAAGAATAATTATAGCTTCCGGGCTTGTTTTATTGAATTCTTATTCCTATTTTCGTTGCATGAATGTTGATGCAACGAGAATATGCTGATCGATGACTTTCTAAACTATCTCCGGTATGAGCGGAACTATTCCAATTATACGATTGGTGCCTATTCGAAAGATTTGGACCAATTTCAGAGGTATGTAAGAGAGCATCGAGAAGGTGTATTCGACCCCGGGGAAATCGACTCGGATTTCGTGAGAAGCTGGATCGTCTGTTTGATGGACGAGAAGTTTTCCCCCGTATCGGTAAACCGGAAATTAAGTTCTTTGAAATCTTTTTTTAAGTTTCTCATGAAGCGGGGGATTGTCTCCGCGAATCCGTTGAGATTGGTGAGCGGTCCGAAAACGAAGAAACCTTTACCTTGTTTTATTAAGGATAGCGAGTTGGAGGCGTTGTTGGACGGGGACGGATTTGATGAGGATTTTGAAGGTGTGAGGAATCGGTTGGTCATTGAGATGCTATACGATACCGGGATGCGCCGCTCAGAGTTAATCGGCATACGAAACGTGGATGTGGATTATGAGGCGATGCAGGTCAAGGTAACCGGAAAGCGGAACAAGCAGCGGTTGATTCCTTTTGCGGAGGGTTTAAAAAACTTAATGCTTGCATACACGGAAGTCCGTGATCGTGAGGTTGAAGCAGCCGGTGAATGGTTTTTCGTTCGAAAGAACGGGAACCAGTTGTCGACGGGGATTGTTTATAATATAGTAAAAAAGCAATTGTCGGAGATACCCATGCTGGCGAAACGAAGTCCACACGTGTTACGACATTCATTTGCAACGAGTATGTTAAACAACGGAGCCGAGCTGAACGCTGTGAAAGATTTATTAGGTCATAGCAGTTTAGCGTCTACGAGTGTTTACACGCATACAACCTTTGAGGAATTAAAAAAAGTGTATCATGCTCATCCAAGAGCAAAAAAAGAAGGAGGTTATTATGGACGTTAGAATTCAAGCAATTCATTTCGACGCAACTGCACAGTTGGAGGCGTTTATTCAGAAGAAAGTTTCTAAATTGGAGCAATACTTCGATGGTATTATATTGGCAGAGGTTACATTGAAGGTGGTTAAGCCTGAGACGGTGAAGAACAAGCAAGCCAGTATAATGTTGTCCGTGAAGAACGGGGAATGTTTCGCTGATAAAATAAACGATACTTTCGAAGGGGCGATAGACGATTGTGTTGAGGCTTTGGAGAAGCAACTGGTTAAATTCAAAGAAAAAATCAGAGCCAAATAAAAAAAACGGTAGATAAATTTGGTATGTAAGAAATAATATCTAAATTTGCAGCCGTTTCGCCGTGGTGACGAAACGGCTGCTTTTAGAAGTATCGCCTCTTTAGCTCAGTTGGCCAGAGCACGTGATTTGTAATCTCGGGGTCGTTGGTTCGAATCCGACAAGAGGCTCAAAAGAATGTATTGGAATGGGCAGTTACCAGAGTGGCCAAATGGGGCTGACTGTAACTCAGCTGGCTTTCGCCTTCGGTGGTTCGAATCCATCACTGCCCACACGAATGAAACAAAGGAGAGAATCGGTTGGTTCATTCGGTCTTGCGGAAGTAGCTCAGTTGATAGAGCATTAGCCTTCCAAGCTGAGGGTCGCGGGTTTGAGCCCCGTCTTCCGCTCTTATAAGTTGCCTGTGTAGCTCAGCGGTAGAGCACTTCCTTGGTAAGGAAGAGGTCCCGAGTTCAAGTCTCGGCACCGGCTCAATTGAAAATTGAACATGATCATTAATCAAATAAAGAACAATTAAGTTATGGCAAAAGAGAAATTTGACAGATCGAAACCACATGTGAACATTGGTACGATTGGTCACGTTGACCACGGTAAAACAACTTTGACAGCTGCTATCACAACAGTATTGGCAAAGAAAGGTCTTTCAGAGTTGCGTTCATTCGATTCTATCGACAACGCTCCTGAAGAAAAAGAGAGAGGTATCACAATCAACACTTCTCACGTAGAGTATCAGACTGCAAACCGTCACTATGCTCACGTAGACTGTCCGGGTCACGCCGACTACGTAAAGAACATGGTAACTGGTGCTGCTCAGATGGACGGTGCTATCATCGTAGTTGCTGCTACTGATGGTCCTATGCCTCAAACTCGCGAGCACATCCTTTTGGCTCGTCAGGTAAACGTTCCGAGATTGGTTGTATTCATGAACAAGTGTGACATGGTTGACGACGAGGAAATGTTGGAATTGGTTGAGATGGAGATGAGAGAGTTGCTTTCATTCTATCAATTCGACGGTGACAACACTCCGATCATCCGTGGTTCTGCTCTTGGTGCATTGAACGGTGATGCTCAATGGGAAGATAAAGTAATGGAGTTGATGGAAGCTTGTGATACTTGGATTCCTCTGCCTCCGCGCGAAATCGACAAGCCGTTCTTGATGCCGGTTGAGGACGTATTCTCAATCACGGGTCGTGGTACTGTTGCTACAGGTCGTATCGAGACAGGTATTGTTAAGGTTGGTGAGGAAGTTCAGATCATCGGTCTTGGCGCTGCTGGTAAGAAATCTGTTGTTACAGGTGTTGAGATGTTCCGTAAGTTATTGGATCAAGGTGAGGCTGGTGATAACGTTGGTTTGTTGCTTCGCGGTATCGATAAGAATGAGATCAAGCGTGGTATGGTAATCTGCCACCCGGGTCAGGTTAAAGAGCATTCTAAGTTCAAGGCTGAGGTTTATATCTTGAAGAAAGAGGAAGGTGGTCGTCACACTCCGTTCCACAACAAATATCGTCCTCAGTTCTATATCCGTACATTGGATGTAACTGGTGAGATCACTTTGCCGGAAGGAACTGAAATGGTAATGCCGGGTGATAACGTAACGATCGAGGTTGAGTTGATCTATCCGGTAGCATGTAGCGTAGGTCTTCGTTTCGCTATCCGCGAGGGTGGACGTACAGTAGGTGCAGGCCAGATCACAGAATTAGAGAACTAATTCAAGCATTAGATAATGTTATAGCCAGTCTTTTTAAGGGCTGGCTATTTCTACGGAAGTAGCTCAGTTGGTAGAGCACTGGTCTCCAAAACCAGGTGTCGGGAGTTCGAGCCTCTCCTTCCGTGCTAAAATCTATAGATTCGATGAAAAAGATAATTACTTATATTAAGGAATCTTATAACGAACTTGTTTATAAAGTTTCTTGGCCTACGAGAGCAGAGCTTTCCAATAGTGCGGTTGTTGTTATGTTTGCTTCCCTTATCATCGCCGCATTGATCTTTGTTGTTGACGGGGCCTTCGAGGCTGTTATGCGTTTCTTCTACAACCAAATTTTCTAATCAGTTAAGGTATGTCTGATATCCAAAAGAAATTTTATGTTCTGCGTGCCATCAGTGGCAAGGAGAACAAGGTACGGGAATATCTAGAGGCTGAGCTGAAGAATACGGATCTGGGAGAATATGTATCTCAAGTCTTGATTCCGACTGAGAAAACCTTTACGGTACGAAACGGTAAGAAGGTCATGAAAGAAAGGGCTTACTTGCCGGGTTATGTGCTGGTCGAGGCTGCTTTGGTCGGTGAGGTTGCTCATCGATTGCGGAACATTCCGAATGTGATTGGTTTCTTGGGTGGTTCTGATACCCCCGTGCCATTACGTCCTGCGGAAGTGAATCGTATCTTAGGTACGGTTGACGAGTTGCAGGAACAACAAGAGGATCTGGATATCCAGTTCTATGTTGGCGAGAGTGTGAAGATTACTTTTGGACCGTTCAGCGGTTTCACGGGTATAATCGAAGAGGTCAACGCCGAGAAAAAGAAACTTAAGGTGATGGTTAAGGTCTTCGGACGCAAGACTCCCCTTGAGTTGGGTTATATGCAAGTTGAGAAAGAATAGTACTCTGGTTACGAAAAGTGCTACCTTTCTGTTATTGATGTTATATATCTAAAAAATTTTAGAAACAATGGCTAAAGAAGTTGCTGGACAAATCAAATTGCAGATTAAAGGAGGAGCAGCAAACCCTTCTCCCCCAGTAGGACCTGCTTTGGGTTCTAAGGGTATTAACATTATGGAGTTTTGCAAGCAATTTAATGCCAAGACCCAAGACAAGGCTGGTAAGATATTACCTGTTGTAATTACTTACTATGCCGATAAGTCTTTCGACTTTGTCGTTAAAACTCCTCCTGTGGCAATCCAGTTGTTGGAAGCTACTAAGAAGAAGAGCGGTTCCGCTCAACCTAACCGTGCTAAGATCGCTGAGATCACATGGGATCAGGTGAAAGCTATCGCTGAAGACAAATTAGTCGATCTAAACTGCTTTACTGTCGAGTCGGCCATGAGAATGGTTGCGGGAACAGCCAGAAGTATGGGTATCACTGTTAAAGGGACATTCCCGGGTAATAATTAATAAACTTCAATTGAGATGAGTAAACTTACAAAGAATCAAAAGTTGGCTTTGGGCAAGATTGAAGCTGGGAAAGCATATACATTGAAAGAAGCTTCAGCTTTAGTGAAGGAAATTACTACAACTAAGTTTGACGCATCCGTAGATGTTGATGTCCGTTTAGGTGTTGACCCCCGTAAGGCCAATCAAATGGTGAGAGGCGTGGTTTCATTGCCTCACGGAACTGGTAAGCAGGTTAGGGTTCTCGCATTATGTACTCCGGACAAGGAAGCTGAAGCTACTGCCGCTGGAGCTGACTATGTTGGATTGGATGAGTATATTAATAAGATTAAAGGCGGTTGGACTGACATTGATGTTATCATCACTATGCCTTCTATCATGGGTAAGATCGGTGCTCTTGGTCGCGTATTAGGCCCTCGTGGTTTGATGCCTAACCCAAAGAGTGGTACGGTTACCAATGAGATCGGAAATGCGGTGAAGGAGGTTAAGCAAGGTAAGATCGACTTTAAGGTAGATAAGAGCGGTATCGTTCACACATCTGTTGGTAAGGTGTCTTTCACTCCGGAACAGATTCGTGACAATGCTAAGGAGTTTATTTCAACTTTGATCAAGTTGAAACCTACTGCGGCTAAAGGTGCGTATATAAAGAGTATTTATCTTTCTAGTACTATGAGTGCGGGTATTAAAATTGACCCCAAATCAGTTGAAGAAAACTAAAAAACAATTGAACAATGAGAAAGGAAGATAAAGGAACTGTTATAGGTCAATTAACTGAAACATTAAAGGAATATCCTAATTTCTATTTGACAGATATCGAGGCGTTGGACGCTGAGAAAACCAGCAAATTGAGAAGAGAGTGTTTCAAGCGTGAGGTTAAGTTAGTCGTTGTAAAGAATAACTTGCTTAAGAAAGCGTTGGAGAACATTGAAGGTGACTTCTCTGATCTTAACGTAGCTTTGAAAGGCAATACGGCTGTGATGTTCTCACAAGTCGCTAATGCTCCCGCTCGCCTGATTAAGGATTTTACTAAGGACGCTAAAAAAGGTGTAGTCGCTAAACCGGCTTTGAAGGCTGCTTACGTACAAGAAAGCTTCTATGTAGGTGCTGAGAATCTTGAGGCATTAGTAAATATCAAGAGCAAAAACGAACTTATTGCCGATGTTATCGCATTGTTGGAATCTCCGGCGAAGAACGTTATCTCTGCTCTTCAGTCATCAGGACAAACTATCCATGGTCTGTTGAAGACTTTGGAAGAAAGATAATTTTTCATTAAAACATTACACAGATAAATAATCATTTAAATCATACAAAAATGGCAGATTTGAAAGCTTTTGCAGAACAATTAGTAAACTTGACCGTTAAAGAAGTTAGCGAATTAGCTACTATCCTTAAAGAAGAGTACGGTATCGAACCTGCTGCTGCAGCTGTTGCTGTTGCTGGTCCTGCTGCTGGTGGTGCTGCTGCCGCTGCAGAAGAGAAGACTTCTTTCGATGTTGTATTGAAAGCAGCTGGTGCTAATAAATTAGCTATCGTTAAGTTAGTTAAAGAATTAACAGGTCTTGGCTTGAAAGAGGCTAAGGATATGGTAGATAGCGCTCCTAGTGCAATTAAGGAAGGTATCGCTAAAGCTGATGCTGAGGCATTGAAGAAACAGTTGGAAGAGGCTGGAGCTGAAGTTGAGCTTAAATAGTATTTATAACCTGGTTTCCAGGTGATTTGGTTAAGAGTCTCCGACTACGAAGACTCTTAACCTTTTTGTGTCTATAATTTCAATAAGTTCAATAAATTCCTTACTAGATGTCTTCAACAGCTGAAAACCAAAGAGTTAATTTTGCTTCGATAAAGAATCAGTTCCCGTATCCGGACTTTCTCGAAGTTCAATTGAAGTCGTTCCAAGACTTTCTTCAACTTGACACTCCTCCTGAAAAGAGAAAGAAGGAGGGATTGTATAAGGTATTTGCCGAGAATTTCCCGATTGCGGATACCCGTAACAATTTTGTGTTGGAGTTCTTAGATTACTATATAGATCCGCCTCGTTACTGTATCGATGAGTGTATCGCTCGCGGGTTAACCTATAGCGTGCCTTTAAAAGCGAAGTTAAAACTGTACTGTACGGACCCGGATCATGAGGACTTCGATACGGTGATCCAAGATGTATACTTGGGTCCGATCCCGTATATGACGGACAGAGGTACTTTCGTGATCAACGGCGCCGAGCGTGTTGTCGTGTCTCAGCTGCACCGTTCTCCGGGCGTATTCTTCGGACAAAGCACGCACGCAAACGGAACGAAGTTGTACTCCGCACGTATTATCCCGTTCAAGGGGTCATGGATCGAGTTCGCTACGGACATCAACAATGTGATGTACGCTTACATCGACCGTAAAAAGAAATTGCCTGTAACTACTCTTTTGAGAGCTATTGGTTTTGAAAGCGATAGAGATATTCTTGAAATCTTCAACCTTGCGGAAGAGGTGAAGGTAACGAAAGCAAACCTGAAGAAGTTTATCGGACGTAAGCTGGCCGCTCGTGTTTTGAAGACTTGGGTGGAGGATTTCGTAGATGAGGATACCGGTGAGGTGGTTTCTATTGAACGTAACGATGTAATCATCGACCGTGAGTCTGTATTGGATAGTGACAATATCGAGGCTATCTTGGATTCAGGCACGCAAAATATTTTGTTGCATCGTGAGGACCAGAATCTGTCCGACTATGCTATCATATATAATACGCTCCAGAAAGACCCGAGTAACTCCGAGAAGGAAGCTGTGTTGTATATCTACAGACAGTTGAGAAATGCGGAACCGGCTGATGAGGCTAGCGCACGCGAGGTTATCACGAACCTGTTCTTCTCAGAGAAACGTTATGATCTGGGTGAGGTGGGACGTTACAGGATCAACAAGAAGTTAGGCCTTACTACAAGCGCTGATGTTAAGGTCTTGACTAAAGAAGATATTATCGAGATCATCAAGTACCTGATCGAGTTGATCAACTCGAAGGCTATCGTGGATGATATCGACCACTTAAGCAACCGTCGTGTACGTACGGTTGGCGAGCAATTGTATAACCAGTTCGGTATTGGTTTGGCTCGTATGTCACGTACAGTTCGTGAACGTATGAACGTTCGCGATAATGAGGTGTTTACTCCGATTGATTTGATCAACGCGAAGACGATTTCTTCCGTGGTTAACTCTTTCTTCGGAACGAATGCCTTGTCTCAGTTCATGGACCAGACGAACCCGTTGGCGGAGATCACGCACAAGCGTCGTTTATCAGCCCTAGGTCCGGGAGGTTTGTCTAGAGAGCGTGCCGGATTCGAGGTTCGTGACGTTCACTATACGCACTATGGTCGTCTTTGTCCGATTGAGACCCCGGAAGGTCCGAACATTGGTTTGATCTCTTCTTTATGTGTATACGCTAAGATCAACGATCTTGGTTTCATCTCGACTCCGTACCGTAAGGTGGCAGATGGAAAGGTCGACTTCTCTGAGGAAGGCTTGCAATACTACACGGCGGAGGAAGAGGAAGAGTTGACAATCGCTCAAGGTAACGCTCCATTGGATGATAACGGTAAGTTTATCCGCGATAAGGTGAAGGCTCGTTTCGAGGCTGACTTCCCTGTTGTCCCTCCTTCTGAGATTGACTTGATGGACGTGGCTCCGCAGCAGATAGCTTCTATCGCGGCTTCACTGATCCCGTTCTTGGAACATGATGACGCTAACCGTGCGTTGATGGGATCTAACATGATGCGTCAGGCGGTTCCTTTGTTGCGTACGGACGCTCCGATCGTTGGTACCGGTATCGAGGCGCAGGTTGCTCGTGACTCTCGTACTCAGATTATGGCTGAGCGTGAGGGCGAGGTTGTGTTCGTTGATGCTACTTGTATCAAGATTAAATATGACCGCACGGAGGACGAGGAATTCGTTAGCTTCGAGGATGCGGTTAAGACATATAATATCCCGAAATGGCGTAAGACCAACCAAAGTACGACAGTCGATTTGAAACCGACCTGTCATCGCGGACAACGTGTGAAAGCCGGCGATATCCTTACCGAGGGTTACTCAACCCAGAAAGGCGAGCTTGCTTTGGGACGTAACGTGAAGGTGGCTTACATGCCTTGGAAGGGTTATAACTATGAGGATGCTATCGTGTTGAACGAGCGTATGGTTCGTGAGGACTTCTTTACGTCTGTCCACGTTGACGAATACATCCTTGAGGTACGTGAGACGAAGCGTGGTATGGAGGAATTGACTTCCGATATCCCTAACGTCAGCGAAGAGGCTACCAAGGATTTGGATGAGAGAGGTATCGTTCGTGTAGGTGCTCGCATCGAGCCGGGTGATATCTTGATCGGTAAGATCACTCCGAAAGGTGAGTCTGATCCATCTCCGGAGGAAAAGTTGTTGCGTGCTATCTTCGGTGATAAGGCGGGTGATGTGAAGGATGCTTCCTTGAAGGCTACTCCGTCTTTGCGTGGTGTGGTTATCGAGACCGCTTTGTTCTCGAAGGCTGTCAAGAAACGTAAATCCAGATTGACTGATAAGGCGATCTTGCCGAAGTTGGACGAGGAATACGAAGAAAAGATGGCTAGCTTGAAGACTTTGTTAGTTGATAAGTTGTTAGTGCTTACAAACGGCAAGGTTTCTCAAGGTGTTAAAGACTATATGAATACGGAGATTATCGCTAAGGGTGCTAAGTTTACCCGCAAATCTCTGGAAGAATTGGATTATAACTCCATCCAAGTAAGCAAGTGGACGGCAGACGCTCAGAAGAATGAGTTGATCAAGCAGGTTATCTTGAATTATTTGAAGAAGTACAAGGAGCTTGACGCTGAGTTGAGACGTAAGAAGTTCGACTTGACGATCGGTGATGAGCTGCCGACAGGTATCGTACAGATGGCTAAGGTTTATATCGCCAAGAAACGTAAGATTCAGGTAGGTGATAAGATGGCCGGTCGCCACGGTAACAAGGGTATCGTATCAAAGATCGTTCGTCAGGAGGATATGCCGTTCTTGGAAGACGGTACTCCGGTGGATATCTGCTTGAACCCGCTGGGTGTGCCTTCTCGTATGAACTTGGGACAGATTTTCGAGGCCGTGTTGGGTTGGGCCGGACGTGAGTTGGACGTTAAGTTCGCTACTCCGATCTTCGATGGTGCGACTTTGGATGATTTGAACGAATGGACAGACAAAGCTGGTATTCCTCGCTACGGTAAGTCTTACTTGTATGATGGTGGTACTGGTGAGCGTTTCGACCAACCTGCTACGGTGGGTGTGACTTACTTCTTGAAGTTGGGCCACATGGTTGACGATAAGATGCATGCCCGTTCAATCGGTCCGTACTCTTTGATTACGCAACAGCCGTTAGGTGGTAAGGCACAGTTCGGTGGTCAGCGTTTCGGAGAGATGGAGGTTTGGGCACTGGAAGCCTTCGGTGCCGCTCATGTTCTTCAGGAAATTCTTACGATTAAGTCTGATGACGTTGTAGGACGTTCGAAGGCTTATGAGGCGATCGTGAAGGGTGATCCGATGCCACAGCCGGGTATCCCTGAATCTCTGAATGTATTATTGCACGAGTTGAGAGGACTTGGTTTGAGTTTCACTCTGGATTAATTCAATAACAATAAAGAAGTAGGTGGGCTACGGCCCGTCTACTTTATCTATTGATAACTCTTTATAAATAAATAATATGGCCTTTAGAAAAGAAAACAAGATAAAGAGTAACTTTTCAAAAATAACCATCGGTCTGGCATCCCCTGAGGAGATCCTAGAGAACTCCAGCGGTGAGGTTTTGAAACCGGAAACAATTAACTATCGTACGTATAAGCCTGAGCGTGACGGTTTGTTCTGTGAGCGTATCTTTGGTCCGATCAAGGACTATGAGTGCCATTGCGGTAAGTACAAGCGTATCCGTTACAAAGGTATTGTCTGCGATCGTTGTGGAGTGGAAGTTACGGAAAAGAAAGTTCGTCGTGAACGTATGGGACACATCCATTTGGTGGTTCCTGTTGCCCATATTTGGTATTTCCGTTCTTTGCCTAATAAAATCGGTTACTTGCTAGGTCTTCCTACCAAGAAACTGGATTCCATCATCTATTACGAACGCTACGTCGTGATCCAGCCGGGTTGCGTAGACACGGTCGGTGAGTTAGACCTATTATCTGAGGAGGAATATCTGGATATTTTGGATAGCCTTCCAAGAGAAAATCAATTGCTAGAGGATACGGATCCGAATAAGTTCATCGCTAAGATCGGCGCTGAGGCTGTTTATGATCTGTTGGCTCGCTTGGACTTGGATTCTCTTTCTTATGAGTTGCGTCACCGTGCGAGCACGGACACATCTCAACAGAGAAAGAACGAGGCCTTGAAACGCCTTCAGGTAGTTGAGTCTTTTCGTGCGTCCAGAGGTCGTAACAAACCGGAATGGATGATCATGAAAGTGATCCCGGTGATCCCTCCCGAACTGCGTCCGTTGGTTCCGTTGGACGGTGGCCGTTTCGCTACTTCTGACTTGAATGATTTATATCGTCGTGTTATTATCCGTAATAACCGTTTGAAACGATTGATCGATATTAAGGCTCCGGAAGTGATCTTACGTAATGAGAAACGTATGCTTCAGGAGGCCGTGGACTCTTTGTTTGACAACTCTCGTAAATCGAGCGCGGTTAAGACAGATGCCAATCGTCCGTTGAAGTCCTTGTCCGACAGTTTGAAAGGTAAACAAGGTCGTTTCCGTCAGAACTTGTTGGGTAAGCGTGTTGACTATTCCGCTCGTTCGGTTATTGTCGTAGGTCCGGAATTAAAGATGCACGAGTGCGGTTTACCGAAGAATATGGCGGCCGAGCTTTATAAGCCTTTCGTTATCCGTAAATTGATCGAACGCGGTATCGTGAAGACGGTGAAATCTGCCAAGAAGATCGTTGACCGTAAGGAACCGGTTGTTTGGGATATTTTGGAGTACGTAATGAAAGGTCACCCGGTATTATTGAACCGTGCCCCGACATTGCACCGTTTGGGTATCCAAGCGTTCCAGCCGAAATTGATCGAGGGTAAGGCTATCCAGTTGCACCCGTTGGCATGTACGGCATTCAACGCCGACTTCGACGGTGACCAGATGGCTGTTCACTTGCCGTTAGGTAATGAGGCTGTTTTGGAAGCTCAAATGTTGATGTTGGCTTCACACAATATCTTGAACCCTGCGAATGGTGCTCCTATTACCGTACCTTCTCAGGATATGGTGCTTGGTTTGTATTATATTACCAAGTTGCGCAAGGGTACACAAGGCGAAGGTTTGACTTTCTATGGTCCGGAAGAGGCTACGATCGCTTACAATGAGAAGAAGTTGGATATCCATGCTCCGATCCATGTTTACGTGGAGGATTTGGATGCGAACGGTAACTTGGTGAAGACGATGGTAGAGACTTCTGTAGGTCGTTTGATGGTAAATGAGTTTGTTCCGAAAGAGATTGGTTATGTAAACGAGGTGTTGGGTAAGAAGTCTCTTCGTGACATCATCGGTCGGGTAATCAAGGCTTGTGGTGTGGCTCGTACCGCTCAGTTCTTGGACGATATCAAGAACTTGGGTTACTATATGGCATTCAAGGGTGGTTTGTCCTTCAACTTAGCGGACGTTCTGATCCCGCCTGAAAAGGATGAGTTGGTTCAGAAGGGATACGATGAGGTTGAGCAGATCATGGCTAACTATAATATGGGTTTCATTACCAACAACGAGCGTTATAACCAGATTATCGATACTTGGACACACGTTAATAGTAACTTGTCTAATATCTTGATTAAGCAATTGACGGCGGATAACGATGGATTCAACTCAATCTATATGATGATGGATTCCGGTGCCCGTGGTTCTAAGGAGCAGATTCGTCAGTTGTCCGGTATGCGTGGTTTGATGGCGAAACCGCAGAAGAGTGGTGCAGAAGGTGGTCAGATTATCGAGAACCCGATCCTTTCTAACTTTAAGGAAGGTTTGTCCGTGTTGGAGTACTTTATCTCTACTCACGGTGCTCGTAAAGGTTTGGCCGATACCGCTTTGAAGACTGCCGACGCCGGCTACTTGACTCGTCGTTTGGTTGACGTCTCTCACGACGTGATCGTAAACGAGGAAGACTGTGGTACATTGCGTGGCTTGGTTTGTACGGAATTGAAGAATAACGAGGAGGTGATCGCTTCCTTGTATGAGAGAATCTTAGGTCGTGTATCTGTTCACGATGTGATCCATCCGATTACGGGCGAGGTTATCGTTCGTTCCGGTGAGGAAATCCGTGAGGATGCCGCTAAGGCAATCCAAGACTCTCCGATCGAGAGCGTCGAGATTCGTTCCGTATTGACTTGTGAGTCTAAGAAGGGTGTCTGCGCTAAGTGCTATGGACGTAACTTGGCTACGAACCGCATGGTTCAGAAGGGTGAGGTTGTCGGTGTAATCGCCGCGCAGTCTATCGGTGAGCCGGGTACACAGTTGACGTTGCGTACATTCCACGTCGGTGGTATCGCATCCAACATCGCTACAGAGAATAGTATTACATCTAAATATGATGGTATTTTAGAGATCGACGAGCTTCGTGCTGTTGAGGCGGTAGACGAGGTGAGCGGAAAGAAACATTTGGTAGTAGTAAGCCGTTTGGCTGAAATGCGCATTGTTGATCCGAACACGAAGATTGTGTTGTTGACTCATAATATACCTTATGGTTCTAAGTTGTTCTTCAACAACGGTGACTCAATTAAGAAGGGTGACGTGATCATCGAGTGGGACCCGTTCAATGCCGTAATCGTGTCAGAGGTTTCTGGTAAGATCGAGTTCGAGAGTTTGGTAGAGAACGTGACTTACAAGGTTGAGAGTGATGAGACTACCGGTTTGAAGGAGAAGATCATCATCGAGTCTAAGGATAAGACGAAGGCTCCGGCCGCTCATATCGTGGATGAGAATGGTAATTACTTGAAGAACTACTCTTTGCCGTTGGGCGCTCACGTCGTGAAAGACAATGGTGATGTAGTGAAAGCTGGTGAGGTTTTGGTTAAGATCCCTCGTGCCGTAGGTAAGGCCGGTGATATCACCGGTGGTCTTCCTCGTGTAACCGAGTTGTTCGAGGCTCGTAACCCGTCTAACCCTGCTGTCGTATCTGAGATCGACGGAGAGGTAGGATTCGGTAAGATCAAACGTGGTAACCGCGAGATCACCGTAACGTCTAAGTTGGGTGAGGTTAAGAAATATATGGTTCCTCTGTCTAAACAATTATTGGTTCAGGAGAACGACTATATCCGTGCGGGTATGCCGCTATCAGACGGTGCTACCACTCCTTCGGATATCTTGGCGATCAAAGGTCCGACGGCTGTACAGGAATATATCGTGAATGAGGTTCAGGATGTATACCGTCTACAGGGTGTGAAGATCAACGATAAGCACTTCGAGGTTATCGTTCGTCAGATGATGCGTAAGGTAGAGGTGGTTGATCCGGGAGATACTCGCTTCTTGGAGCAGCAGATTGTTGATAAGTTGGAGGTAATGGACGAGAACGATCGTATCTGGGGCAAGAAAGTTGTTACCGATCCGGGAGATTCTCAGACATTGCAGGCCGGACAGATCGTGACTGCACGTAAGTTGAGAGATGAGAATAGTATGTTGAAACGCCGTGATCTTAAGTTGGTCGAGGTACGTGACGCTATTCCGGCTACAGCCAACCAGATCCTTCAAGGTATCACACGTGCCGCTTTGCAGACGAACAGCTTTATGTCCGCCGCATCTTTCCAAGAGACGACGAAAGTATTGAACGAGGCTGCTATCAACGGGAAGGTAGATCGTTTGGAAGGTTTGAAAGAGAACGTTATCTGTGGTCACTTGATTCCTGCCGGTACCGGTCAGCGTGAGTTTGATAAGCTGATCGTAGGCGCAAAGGATGAGTTCGATCGTATCTTCGCTAATCGCAAGAACGTGGTTGATTTCAATGCCATGGACAAAGATGATGAAGAATAGGAACGTTTAATAAACTATAAAGAAAGGCCGGCAGAGCAATCTGTCGGCCTTTTTTGTTCTTCCTTATTTGCTTAATAAATGGATAAACTTTATTTTTGCGAGGTAACAAAGACCATAGATAAATACTGAGACATATAAGAAACATATAATAATCAATATCATGAAGAGAATTTTACTTTGTTTAATGGTGGCTTTATTTGCCACTGGTTGCTTATTCGCTAAAAACAACGATGAGAAAATGAATGTAATGTCTTATAACATCCGTTACGATAATTCGGGTGATAAGGATAATCAATGGAAATTCAGAAGAGATTTCGCTGCTGATTTAGTGAAATTCTATGAGGCGGATGTGTTCGGTGCGCAAGAGGTCTTGAATAATCAGCTGAATGATTTGCTTAATCGTTTACCGGAATACGCTTATGTGGGTGTTGGTCGTGAGGATGGCAAGACGAAAGGGGAGTACGCTCCGATTTTCTATCGTAAGGATCGTTTCTCCGTTGAGAAAAGCGGTAATTTCTGGTTAGCCGAAGATATAAATGCCATTGGTAAGAAAGGTTGGGACGCCGCATGCGAGCGCGTAGCTACTTGGGCGATCTTGAAAGATAAGAATACGGGAAAGAAATTCTTCTTCTTGAATACGCACTTGGATCATATGGGGAAAGTGGCTCGTCATGAAGGAGCTTCATTGGTGCTGGAGCAAGCGAAGAAATTATCCGAGAATTTGCCTATAATCGTGACTGGCGATTTCAATGCCGTGCCTTCTGATGAGCCGATACAAGTATTGACTAATCCGAGTGATCCTCGTCATTTGACTCATTCCCGCACGATCGCAGGGTTTATTTACGGCCCGGAATGGACATTCCATGATTTTGGAAAGATCCCTTACGACAAGCGTGAATGGATTGATTATATCTTCGTGAAAGGGAATATCAAGGTATTGCGTCATGGTGTATTGACTGAAACGTTGAATAACCTGTTCCCATCCGACCATTGCCCGGTAATCAGTACGTTGATACTCGAATAAAAAAGCTTTGTGTGTATGGGGAAAGTAGACGTATTGAAGGAAACTACCCCGCTTTCATCAGAAGATTGCTTCTTGGTCATGCAACGCCCGAAATCGGGGTTTAATTTTCCGTTACATGTACACATGGAGTTTGAGTTGAACTATCTGGAGAATGCCGCTGGCGCTATTCGGATAGTTGGCGATTCGGTCGAGGAAATCGATGATCTGGATTTGGTGTTGATCGCGGGAGGAACGAAGCATGCTTACTCGAACCATAAGTGTCCGTGTAATGGGATCTTTGAGATAACGATACAATTTCATAAATCGTTATTTGATAGCTTAATCAATAGACGGCATTTCAAGACCATGAAGGATATGTTTGATAACGCTTCCAGTGGTCTTGTTTTCAGCCGGGAAATGATACTTGGCATTCAAGATAAATTAAGAATGTTGTCGAACGATAACAAGCCGGATTCTTTCAAGAACCTGTTGCGTTTGGTCGAGATTCTTAAGATTCTATCTTTGGATAAAGCAGCCCGTCGGTTGAATGCCGTGAACACGGTAAAGAACTATAATAATAACGATACCGATCGTTTAGATAGTATCATGTTATATTTACACGAAAATTATCAAAAACGTATCACCTTGTCGGAAGTGGCTAAGTTAACAAATATGAGCGATGCCTCATTGATGCGTTTCTTGAAGAAGTGGACGGGAAAGACATTTATCGATAACTTGAACGAGATTCGGGTAGCTGAGGCGGTATGCCGTTTGACCGATACAAGTGACAGTATTTCTGAAATATGTTACAGGTGCGGTTTTAATAATCTATCGAATTTCAACCGGGTATTCAAACGGCGTAGGGGGAGTACCCCTACAGAGTACAGGGAAAAATATTCCCGTTCGAGGTTTATAATTTAAAACATGATTTAAAGCATGTTTACATTGATTTGTGTCAAGTGTTGATGATATAGTATTATTTATTGCACATATAGTATTTGGTGGTCTTTGCTAAAGCCCTTACTTTTGTAAAGTTCAAGTGAAAGAGATTAGCACTTAGACAAAACAAACCTTAACTAAAACGCCAAAACCAATTATATCAAACACAAAAGGTATTTTTACATTGGTCTAAAGAATTGAGAATTAAAAACACAACTAGAAAACGACTGCCTGAGAAGGTAGTCGTTTTTGCATTTATAGTCTTCAACCCCTTTGTAACCCGGAATAAATATGTATATTTGTCTTCGCAATTTTTAATCACCATAAATTTAAAAGAAGAAAGTATGGAAAACAACAAACCTGCCAATAACGAGATTCAGATCGAGTTATCTGAAGAAATGGCACAAGGAACTTACGCCAATTTGGCTATTATATCTCATTCAAGCTCTGAATTTATCCTAGATTTTATCCGGGTGGTTCCGGGAGCTCCTAAGGCACAAGTCAAAAGTCGCGTAATCTTAACTCCGGATAACGCTCAACGTTTGTTATTCGCTTTGCAAGACAATATCAAGAAATTTGGGGAGCAACTTCAAGCAGGAAATAATAATAACAAAACAGCTAATTTTGAGGACTTCGCAGGTCCGACAGGAGAGGCTTAATAGATTTGTTTTCAGCCATAGAAAGAGTACTTTTCTACAAGAGTAGGGGAGTACTCTTTTATTGTTGGGATGGCTTGTTTACATTGAAAAACCTTGATGCCTATTCTTAGATGCTTACAATGGGCATTCTAAGGTGTTAAGAATGCCTGTTATAAACACCTTAGAATGCCCATCGTAAAGAATACCCTATCTCTCTATCCTAAAGATTAGATAATCCCATCAATATTTTCTTCAATACGGTTTGCGCGGAGATCTCACGGTTTGCGGCCTCGGGGATTACGATACTTTGCGGACTCTCTATCACGTCATCGGTAACGATCATATTGCGGCGAACTGGCAAGCAATGCATGAAATAAGCGTTATTCGTAAGCGCCATTTTCTCAGCGTCTACGGTCCAGCTACGATCTGTGCTGATTACTTGTCCGTAATTCGGATCTTTATAAGCGGACCAGTTCTTTGCGTAAATGAAATCCGCTCCTTCAAAAGCCTTCTTCTGATTGTATTCCACTTTAGCGTTGCCTACGAATCTAGGATCAAGCTCATAACCTTCCGGATGAGTGATAACAAACTCATAATCTGTAGCGTTCATCCATTCGGCAAAGCTGTTTGGAACGGCTTGCGGCAATGATTTCGGATGAGGAGCCCAAGTCATGACTACCTTCGGACGAGCTGTTTTCTTATATTCCTCTATCGTGATCAAGTCGGCGAAACTTTGCAACGGATGGCGTGTCGCCGCTTCCATGCTGAATACCGGCCGGCCGGAATGTTCGATGAACTGACTCAATATCTTTTCGTTATAATCATCTTCTTTATTCTCAAAGCGTGCGAAAGAACGGACCCCGATCACATCGCAGTAACAGCCCATTACAGGAACAGCTTCCAGCAAATGCTCCGGTTTATCACCATCCATGATAACACCTCGCTCTGTTTCCAGCTTCCATGCACCTTGGTTAACGTCCAAAACGATCGTGTTCATACCTAAGTTCATGGCAGCCTTTTGGGTGCTTAAGCGGGTACGTAGGCTTGAGTTGAAAAATATCATCAACAACGTCTTGTTTTTTCCCAGTTCACTAAACTGGAAACGATCTTTCTTGATCTCGAAAGCTTCATTAAGCGCTTGTTTCAAGTCACCTAAATCCTGTACGCAAGTGAAATGTCTCATATCTGTTACAATAATATTTTGTTAAAGGCAAAGATAATGACAACTTGTCAATTATCCTTTAGAAAGACCAAGGAATTGTTTAAGAGATCGTATCCGGAGGTGCTATGGGTAGTTTGAAACTGAAGGTAGAACCTTTCCCTTCCTCCGAGTTCACCCAGATGGTACCTCCCATGGCGGTGACCATACCTTTACAGATCGAAAGCCCTAACCCGGTGCCCGGCTGGAATTCGTTCAATTGCACGAATCGTTCGAAGATATGTCCCAGTTTGTCCTTTGGGATGCCGTTACCTGTATCGGACACGTAAAATTGCACGCTGACCGGATACAACGATTGGTATCCGAAATGAATTTCTCCTTTCTCCGTATATCGGAGGGCGTTAGAAAGTAGTTTTTTCAAGATAAGCATAAGCTTATGTTTATCCGTGTGAAGAGATACGTTTGGAGAATCATCCAAGATTAACCGTACGTTTTTGGATATGTGGGGAGAGGCGTATTCGTATACATCGTGCATGATAGCGAGCGGATTTACATCCTCATATGACCAATTGATCGTATTGGACTCGATTCTGGACATCTCGAGCGTGTCATTGATTAATTCGAGCAAAGCCGTGTTATTTTCTTTAATCATGGAAATATACTGTTCACGCATTTCCGGATCATCTTCCAGTCCTAACATATCGGAGAAGCCGACGATGGCATTTAGCGGAGTCCGGATCTCGTGCGTCATATTTGCCAGAAACGTAGATTTCAATAGGGAAAGATCCTTGGATTTCTGATGATCCGCGATAGCTAGCTCGTCGTTTTCCTTTTCGATAATGCTACCTATAATGACATGTGGGGTGCCGCTTTCATCAATATCCATGCTTTTACCCGATATTTCATACATCTTATAAGTCCCGTCTTGATTCCTCAGGTGGAAGGTGACGTTGTGAGACGATAATTTCTCGTCCCGGATTTTATTGAACAGATAGAAGAAATCCAAACTATCCTCGGGCTTACGTACGGATGATAAAGCCCTGCATATAAACCTGTTTTTATCTAATAGAGTATTGGTCGTGCCGTAGAATTGAAAACAGCGGTTACAATGCTTTTTGTCGCAAGTGGAGAAACGGTCGAAGCTGAATGAGTAAGCGGCTAATTTACCGTCTTCCAACGCTTGCCGCATCAATATCCGGCTCTCGTTCAATTGTCCCATCAATAGTTTATTTTCCCTGTCAGTTTCTTTTTCTCCCTGCTGCGTAAGCCAAAGCGTATACCCGCTAAGCCCCTGTTCATCGGTATAGATGGGTTCTACTTTAAACGTGACGGGCTCTTCGCATATAATTGCGTCACCTTTTCTTAAAGATGACTTCAAGGAATCGGTTAGTACGATGTTATTAAATAGATGTTCTATAATAAAGTCATGCTTATCTGCCAAGGAAAAATGAGCGAACATCGCCTTATTCAAGTCTATCAGATTTCCTTCCGTATCATAGATAGCCCCTCCTAAAGGACAGGAATAGAATGTATTTGAAACTAAAGTATTGAAAATATTTGAATCTATTACTGTTGACATTATTCGTTTAGATTTAAGTGTTGTTCTAGAAGAAAGAGACAGGCGAGTTCCTATATTCTCGTCTGCCCGTCTCCTTCTATGATGTATTTATAAGTCGTTAATTCAGGAAGCGCCATCGGTCCCCGGGCATGTAGCTTTTGGGTACTGATTCCGATCTCCGCCCCGAATCCGAATTGGGCCCCATCAGTAAAGGCGGTAGATACATTTGCGTATACGCAAGCGGCATCTACCAATTGCTGGAAGCGCCGGATAGTTTCCGGATCTTCGCTGATTATGCTTTCGCTATGTTTTGAACTGTACCGGGCGATATGTGATAGAGCCTCGTCTAAAGAGGATACGGTACGGATACTCATTTTGTAATCGAGGAACTCGGTACCGAAACTGTTTTCGTTAGCCTGTTGTAAAAGCGTCTCCGGATAATGTTCGGATAGAGCGGCATAAGCCGGTTCGTCCGCATAAATGATTACGTTGCTGTCCGGAAGCTTTCCACAGATATACGGAAGATCAGATAGACGTTCTCGGTGGATGATTAAGCAATCCAAGGCATTACATACGCTGACCCTCCGTGTCTTTGCGTTATTTACGATCTCACGTCCCTTGCCTTTATCTCCGGAGCGATCAAAATAGGTATGACAGATACCAGCGCCAGTCTCGATCACCGGAACTTTCGCGTGTTCCCGGACGAAGTGAATCAAGGAACTGCTTCCACGAGGAATGATTAAGTCAACCAAGCCGACCGCTCCCAGTAATTCCGCCGTAGCCTCTCGATCCGGAGGTAGTAAAGTGCATACCGCCGGATTTATACCCTGACGCTCTAATACAGAATGGATGATGCGTACCAAGGCTCGGTTAGAGAAGTCCGCATCCGATCCACCCTTTAGCACGCAAACATTACCGCTTCGGAAACATAAGGAAAAAACATCGAAGGTAACATTCGGACGAGCCTCATAGATCACACCGATCACCCCGAAAGGCACGGTTACTTTTCGGATAACCATTCCGTTCGGGCGGGTAGTCTCGCTCAAGACCTTATTTAATGGAGAAGGTAATGTCGATACATTCTCCATATCGGCGGCGATACCTTGTAGCCTTTCCTCTGTCAATTTCAGCCGGTCGTATTTCGGGTTCGCTGGGTCCATACGTTCCAGATCTTGGCGATTCGCGGCGAGTACCTCCTCCGTATGAGTCCGTAGAACCTGCGCTGTCTCCTTTAAGATCCCGATAATCGTTTGATCCGATAGCGTTATCAATTGTTTAGCCGCATCCGATGCCTGTCGCAGCATATCTTTTACATTCATACTTTTTAATCCAAATATAGATAATCATAATGTATAAGCGGTTTTAAATCCCGTTGCCCTATTTGCTTACGTGCTTCCTCGCTGTCATAGGCGGTACAGCCTACGCCGATTTGCACGCCTTCCTCATTCATTATCTTTACGATATCATCTTTTTCGAAATCACCCTCGATGCGGGTTACTCCAACCAATAATACGCTAGTCGCTTTCGGGGCGGTCAATGCCTCCTCGGCTCCTTTATTGATATGTATTTCCCCTTTGGCGAAACCCTCGGAGTGGGCGATCCATTTCTTTACGCTGCTGACGGGTTTCGAGGCCGGAATGAAACGGGTGCAGACCGTGTCGCTATCCACCGCCAATAACATCGGAAGGATATTATCCTTTTTGCCGTTGGCGATGATAACCGCAATACCTTCGTCTGCCACTTTTTGGGCGATATGACATTTCGTCAACATACCTCCCCGTCCAAAGGATGATTTGCTAGTCTGTACATATTCCGACAAATCTGTTTTCCCACATTCGATTTCCCGGATCACGGAACTATCCGGGTCCGACGGATTTCCATTGTAAATCCCGTCTATATTACTAAGAATCACCAAGGCATCCATTCCCATCATCGTAGCGATCAAGCCGGATAACTCATCATTATCCGTGAACATCAGCTCGGTTACGGATATCGTATCATTCTCATTCACGATGGGGATCACCTTGTTTTCAAGCATTACCTCCATGCAATGCTTCTGGTTTAGGTAATGCGTACGACTCCCGAAATTCTCTTTTGTAGTAAGCACTTGCCCGCAAGTCATGCCATGCTCCCGGAATAACTCGTAATACCGGTTGATCAACTTGGCCTGTCCTACCGCCGAATACAGTTGCCGGGCTGATACGGGATCCAGCTTTTTGCCGGCCTTTATCTCGCTTCGTCCGGAAGCCACGGCACCGGAGGAGATCAAGACGATCTCCATACCTTGCCGATGCAAGTCCGCTACTTGGTCAACCAACGCGGACATGCGGGTAATATCTAGCGTCCCATCCTTGCGGGTCAGGACATTACTTCCTATTTTTACAGCGATCCTTTTCAAGAAAGTTATGATTTATTATTTATTATCTTTATCCCGGATCTCTACCCGTCGGATCTTTCCGCTGATTGTTTTCGGCAGTTCGTCCACGAATTCGACAACACGGGGATATTTGTAAGGAGCGGTGACACGTTTCACGTGATTTTGCAATTCTTTGATCAAGGCATCACCCGCTTTATCCTTATAGTCCTTCGCCAATACGATCGTGGCCTTTACTACCTGTCCGCGGATCTCGTCGGGGACACCGGTGATAGCACATTCCACTACCGCCGGGTGAGTCATCAAGGCACTTTCCACCTCGAACGGCCCGATACGATAGCCGGAACTCTTGATCACGTCGTCCGCGCGGCCAACGAACCATAAGTAACCATCCTCGTCACGCCAAGCCACGTCTCCCGTGTAATACAGGCCATCGTGCCAAGCTTCCCGGGTACGTTCCGCGTCCCGGTAATATTCCTTGAATAACCCGATAGGCTTGCCATTTGTTGTGTGTATCACGATCTGTCCTTGCTCGCCATCCTCCGCACGGCTTCCGTCCGGACGCAATAAATCGACATCGTACTGCGGGTTGGGAACACCCATAGAGCCCGGTTTCGGCTCCATCCACGGGAAAGTGGCGACTGTCAGCGTAGTCTCTGTCTGGCCGAAGCCTTCCATCAATTTAATGCCGGTCAACTTATAGAACGTGTCGAACACGGCGGGGTTCAAGGCCTCGCCGGCGATCGTGCAATATTGAAGGGATGATAAATCGTATTTAGTCATATCCTCACGAATTAAGAAACGGAAGATCGTAGGAGGAGCGCAAAGCGAGGTGATCCGGTAATCCTGTATCATCTGCAACATATCAGCAGGCGTGAATTTCTCGTGGTCGTAAACAAATACGGTCGCTCCGGCGATCCATTGCCCATATAGCTTACCCCAAACCGCCTTGCCCCAGCCTGTATCTGCGATCGTCAGGTGAAGGCTGTCTTTATGCAAGTTGTGCCAGAAACTACCAGTCACGATATGCCCCAGCGGATACGTAAAGTCGTGGGCCACCATCTTGGGGTTTCCGGTCGTACCGGAGGTGAAATACATCAAAGAGATATCGTCATTGCTATTCGGGTGAGACGGGCGGACGAAAGGAGCGGCGTTTTGGATACCCTGTTGGAAATCCTCGAAACCTTCCGGTATTTCCGGCCCTACGGATACGACTCTTTTTACGGTCGGTGAGTCCGGCAAAGCCTCTATGATATGTTTCGTTATCACTTCCTCTCCGGCGCAAACGATCATCTTGATATCGGCGGCATTTGCACGATAAACGATATCTTTCTTGGTCAGTAAGTGTGTAGCCGGTATCACGACAGCCCCTAATTTATGCAATGCGATGATAGAGAACCAGAACTCATAACGGCGTTTGAGTATCAGCATCACCATATCGCCATGTCCGATCCCCAAGGATTGGAAATAAGAAGCCGTCTGGTCCGTATACCGTTTCAAGTCGGCAAACGTAAAATCAATATGCTCTCCATGATCGTTTGTCCAACATAACGCTTTCTTATCCGGTTCTTCCTCTGCCCAAGCGTCTACCACATCATATCCGAAGTTGAAGTTCTCCGGTACCTTGATCTTGAAGTTTTTAATAAAATCCTCTTGCGACTCAAACGTCGTTTTATCTATAAATCTTTCTAACATGCTGTTGATCGTTTATAAAATGACGGCCAAGAAACTGACCTTTTCCCCATCCAGCGCTTTCATACCGTGAGGAAGCTCTGAGTTAAAATAAATACTATCACCTTCTTCTAAGATAAGATCTTTATTGTTGATCTGTAGTAACAGACGTCCTTTTAATACCATATTGTATTCTTGCCCCGGATGGGAATTGAGATACATCGGCTCATCCTCTGGTTTGGGATGTACGGTTACCAAGAAGGGGTCCGCTTTACGTCCGACGAAACCGGCGGCCAATGATTGGTACTTATAGGCTTTCGTACGCTCTACGGCAACACCTTTTCCGTTACGAGTAATAAAGTACGTACTCATTTTAGGCTCGTCGCCAAACATCAACGTGGTTAATTCTACGCCATAAGCCTGTGAGATCTGATGCAATACGCTAACGGAAATATCAACCGTGCCGCTTTCCAGCAGCAAATATTGCTCAGTCGTGAGGTTGCAGACCTTTGCCATTTCTTCCGGCGTAATCTCCAGTGCGTCCCGTAGTCCGGCCAGACGCTCCGCGATTTGTTGTATCTGTTCGTTCATTTTGCTGAAGTTATTGTATTATGTCGCTCCAAAGATAGGAATAAAAAGCAAAAAGAAGGTGAAAGCCCTTGTTTTCTTTTCTAATTAACAGGTATGGCTTGTTTTTAATACAAATGACGCAGATAATACGGATAAGAATAGCAAATCCGTGTCATCTGCGTCTGAAAGATAAGCATCTAATACTTATTCAGCATTTTTCTTTAGCCATTCTAACCGGCGCTGATCCGGGAGGTGTTTTACCTTGAAATGCTCGAATGTCACATTAAATCCTTTCCCGTCGGGACAAGCGGCCATAAACCCGACTTGTACGGGGATATTGTCTTGTAGCCAAGCGTTACGCATAAGGGTGTATTCCTTATCATCGAATGAGTAGAAGATCTCCACGGCGTCCAATCTCCGGACTGCTTTTATCCATACATAAGGGATCGCTTTGTCTAAGGTGATAACGCTCCAATCGGAGGTCTTATGCGTAACGACCGCACTTAGGTTATATTTACCATCCACGAATTCTATGCCAGCTTTTATATAATTTTCATGATTGATACGAAGCATTAGGCCGGCTTGGTCAAAACGCTGCTTGTAATCGCCGGTTATCTTGACTTTCACTTCGAATTCACCCCCATAAGTCGCATAATAAAAAGGAGCGTCATCTACCGTAAACCCGTAATGGGAAATCCTCCAATAGTCGCTTTGGGGAGTGACCTGCATGGAAAGCGACTTGTCTTTAATCTCCCATTGTTCCGGCTCGTTGAACCATTGCATCTTATCCAATGATTGCGCCCCGCAAAATTGTAAAGAGGCGACAATAACAAAACTCAGTAATACTAATTTTCTCATTTTACTTCTTATTTCTTATTTTGATTCTTTCTATTCCCGTAAGAGGTTAATGTTATTAACCTTACCTCCGCAAAGGTAACGTGTTATTATAGATCGCGCAATGATTCTGAGATTTTATCTAGGAAGGAAAAGTAAGGGTTAATGTGTTTTTGTCTATTCGTATTTGATGACCTCGACCGGACAGCTTTCGGCAGCCTCTTTAATACCCGCCTCGAAATCATCGAAATTAACTCCTTCGTTTACACGTGAACGATCTGTAACAGTGAATACTTCCGGGCAAATGCCCTCGCATGTACCGCAAGCGATGCAATCCTCCTCAATCCAAACTCTTTTAATTGCCATAATTTTATTCCTTTAAGATGATTAATATGTTAATGTAACAAACAACTTTCGCGGATTGTTTTCGGGAGAGGTCTTTTAGATCATTGTATAGACCGTGAAATGAGCTTATCTTTGGTTGATATATATTAACGTTTATACGCCACTGTTTTAAAATAAATTTGCTACGTTTACAGCAGAAAGTTTCATTGAATAACCATTTAAAAAATCTGAAGTATTATGGATAATGCTATTTTTAGATTTCCTAAACCCATTAATGAGCCGGTAAAAGCGTATGCTCCCGGATCAAGTGAAAAAGCATCCTTAAAGAAAGCGTTGGCGCAGATAAGTTCCGAGGAATGGGATATTCCTCTGGTAATTGGCGGAAAAGAGATCCGTACGGGTAATACCGGTAAGGTCGTTATGCCTCATGATCATCATCATGTATTGGCTACTTATCATAAGGCGGGCGAGAAAGAAGTACAAATGGCTATCGACGCCGCCATGAAAGCGCATAAGGAATGGTCAGAACTTCCATGGGTGGAACGTGCGTCTATTATGCTTCGTGTAGCTGAGTTGTTGGCTACGAAATATCGTTATATCCTGAACGCTTCGGTTATGTTGGGACAGAGCAAGAATCCGTTCCAAGCGGAGATCGACGCTCCCTGCGAATTGATCGATTTCTTGCGTTTCAGTACCTTCTACGCTAGTCAAGTATATGCCGATCAACCCTATTCCGAGACGGGTATATTGAATCGTATGGAATACCGAGCCTTGGAAGGTTTCGTGTTCTCGCTCACGCCGTTTAACTTTACGTCGATCGCTTCCAACCTGAATATGGCTCCGGCTATGATGGGTAACGTGGCGGTATGGAAACCGTCTACTACGGCGATCCATTCGAACTATTTCTTGATGAAGGTTTTCCAAGAGGCCGGTTTGCCCGATGGCGTAGTGAATTTCATCCCGGGACAGGGTAGCGTGATCGGTAAGGTGATTACGGGTAGCCGTGATTTGGCAGGATTCCATTTTACAGGCTCTACCTCTACGTTCAATACCTTATGGCGTCAGATCGGAGAGAACTTGGGGCATTATAAATCTTATCCAAAAATCGTAGGCGAGACAGGTGGCAAGAACTTTATCTTCGCTCATCCTTCCGCTCCGGCGTTGGATGTGGCTACCGCTATCGTACGCGGTGCGTTCGAGTATCAAGGGCAGAAGTGCTCGGCGGGTTCTCGGGCCTATATCCCGGCTTCTCTCTGGAAAGAGGTGAAAGATTACGTGGGCGATATGCTGAAAGAGATCAAGATGGGTGACGTGCAGGATTTCACGAACTTTGTCAATGCCGTGATCGATGAGGCTTCGTTCGATAACATCATGAGTTATATCGATTATGCGAAACAGTCTCCGGACGCAGAGGTTCTTTTTGGTGGTAACGGGGACAAATCTGTAGGTTATTTCGTGGAGCCAACGGTTATCCAGACCACGGACCCGATGTTCAAGAGCATGGTAGAGGAAATCTTCGGGCCGGTGATTACGATCTACGTATATGACGACGCTAAATATGAGGAGACTTTGGAACTTTGTGATCGTACTTCTCCGTACGGATTGACGGGTTCTATTTTCGCCCGTGATCGCTATGCGATTGATAAGGCATTCAATACCTTGCGCTATTCGGCCGGTAATTTCTATATCAATGATAAACCGACCGGCGCCGTGATCGCCCAGCAACCGTTCGGCGGTTCCCGTGCGTCTGGAACGAATGACAAGGCCGGTGGCCCGTTGAACTTGATTCGTTGGACGAATCCTCGTTGTATCAAGGAATGCTTGGTTCCTCCGACGAGCTACGGGTATCCGTTCTTAGGTGAGAAATAATTGTCATAATTAAGAAATACCAACTGATTGTGGGGGAGACGGGGCGTGCCCCGTCTCTACGCTATGACGTTACCTTTATCTACATACAATATGTTAGACTTTAACAATACCGAGATCGCTTTCTCGTCGAAGTCGCGGGGAGAACTACAAAATGCTTACTGGCTTTTTAATACGATAAAATATCCTTGGTTGGTAAAATGCGCTAAAGTAGCCACGAGTATAGCCTTGAAAATACATTTCCCGCTGGCTTGGGCGGTGAAGCCTACCTTATATAAACAGTTCGTTGGGGGAGAAACTTTACAAGACTGTTCCGCTGCCATCAACCACTTGATGAAATACAACGTGAAATCGACGCTCGATTATTCGGCGGAGAGCGAGCAGACCCCGGAGGGCATACAGGCGACTTTCGAGGAAACCTTGCGCTCGATAGATTTTGCGAAAGGAAATACGAATCTGGCCTATGCCGTATTCAAACCATCCACGATCACGACCGATGAGTTACTGGCCAAAGCTTCCGAGAAACGGGAAGAGCTTACGATAGACGATGTCCGGCATTTTCGCGAGTTCTGCGAGCGTTTTATGGCGCTTTGCCAACGGGCTTACGATAGACGATGTCCGGCATTTTCGCGAGTTCTGCGAGCGTTTTATGGCGCTTTGCCAACGGGCTTACGATAACGACGTACGTATTTTAGTGGATGCGGAGGATTATTGTTTCCAAGATGCCATTGATGCGTTGACCGATGAGGCGATGCGTAAGTTCAACAAGAAACGTGCGATCGTATTCGCTACCTTGCAAATGTATCGTCATGACCGGATGCCTTATCTGCGTCGTATCTACGATGACGCCGTGGCGAAAGGTTATATTGCGGGCGTGAAATTCGTGCGCGGGGCTTATATGGAAGCGGAGCGTGCCCGTGCGGCGGCGTTGGATTATCCCGATCCGATTTGTAAAGATAAGCAGGCCACGGACGAGAATTATGATGCGGCGGTCCGTTTCACCATGGATCATTTAGATCGTTTTGAGATGTTTATGGGAACTCATAATGAGGAGAGTAATTATAAGTTGGCGCAATTGATGGACGAGAAGGGGATCGCCCGCGATGACTCCCGTGTTTTCTTTGCGCAGCTATTGGGAATGAGTGATAATATTTCCTTCAATTTAGCCCATGCGGGATATAACGTAACCAAATACGTACCGTACGCCTCGGTAAGGGATGTACTGCCGTATTTGATCCGGCGTGCGGAAGAGAATACTTCTGTCGCGGGGCAGACCAGCCGGGAACTCCGGATGTTGGAGATGGAAATGACTAGGCGGAAAGAACATAAACCTGCCGAGGGCAGGTAAAGTAGTTTGTCAGCATATTTCGGGGCGTATTGGTGCTGGCAAACTACTTTGTCTGCCTATTTTTATTTACTGGCCTTCAGTCCCCGGATCACGGAAGAGGTAAAACCGGAAAGTTCCATCTCATTTAGACCCTTGATCGTGATTCCGCCCGGAGTCGTTACCTTATCGATTTCCATCTCCGGGTTACTTTTGTTCTCGAGCAACAAATCAACGGCGCCTTTCACGGTATGTACCACGATCTCTTGCGCTTGTTTCGGATAGAAACCCAATTCCACGCCGCCTTCTATCGCCGCGCGGATATAACGCAAGGCGAAAGCGATGCCGCTGGAAGCCAATGCTGTTCCTGCGCCCATCAACCGTTCTTCTACCAACATGGCGTTGCCAAGCTCGTTGAAGATATGGATGATTAGATCCGTTTGCTCCTTGGAGGCGTTGCGGGCGGAGACGAAAGTCATGCTGCTCATCACCTCGATAGCCGTGTTGGGCATAATCCGGAAGATCGTGGGAGTAGCCAGACAATCGAAGTCCGTGTTCTTGGTCAAATAAGTATTTAACAGATCAAAAGTCACGCCAGCCGCTACGGATACGATCATTTGTTTCTCGAAGTCGAGCACCGACTTAATCTCATCTATAATCATTTCTACACGCCAAGGTTTAACGGCGATTATAATGATATCAGCGTTTCGTGCCGCTTCCACGTTATCATGGGTCAAGATAAAGTCCGGATCGATCTTTCTCATCTTCTCCAAGGTCTCGTCCGATTGGGCGGTACAAGTGATATCAGAGGCTTTGAACATGGTTCCTTTCGCTAAACCTCGGGCGATCGCTCCACCAATATTACCCGAACCGATAATAGATATTCTCATTTTGCAGATAATTAGTTATATATTATGTTTCCTGAGGAGGCAAACTTAGATAAAATATCTCAAATACGTACGACTTTGTAGGGTTAGCTACGGATAAAAAACTTACATTTGCGGGTGATACGGACTTAATACTAATATTAATATAAAATTTTACATGAAAAAGACTATTCTAGTTTCAAGCATGCTATTCGCTCTGACGCTGTCCGCTACGATCCAAGCGCAGGACACGGAGAAGAAAGAGAGCGAGGAGGGATTCGTGTTCACGACCGTGAAAGAGAACCCGATTACATCTGTTAAGAACCAAAATCGTGCGGGCACGTGCTGGTGCTACTCCTCATACGCTTTCTTGGAGTCTGAGTTGCTTCGTCTGGGAAAGGGTGAGTATGACTTATCCGAGATGTTTACGGTATATAACACCTATCTGGATCGTGCCGATGCTGCCGTGCGTACGCATGGGGATGTGTCGTTCTCGCAAGGTGGATCTTTCTATGACGCGCTCTATGGAATGGAAACATTCGGCTTGGTTCCGGAAGAGGAGATGCGCCCGGGCGTAATGTATTCCGATACGTTGAGTAACCATACCGAGCTTTCCGCCTTGACCGACGCTATGGTGGCCGCTATCGCCAAAGGAAAGTTACGCAAATTGCAGTCTGATGAGAATAACGCCATGTTATGGAAGCAGGCGGTCGCTGCCGTACATCAGATCTACTTGGGGGTTCCTCCTGAGAAATTCACGTATAAAGGGAAGGAATATACACCGAAATCTTTCTTCGAGTCTACAGGTTTGAAGGCTTCGGATTATGTCTCATTGACTTCTTATACGCATCATCCGTTCTATACCCAGTTCCCGCTAGAGATTCAGGATAACTGGCGTCACGGTATGTCGTATAACTTGCCGCTGGATGAGTTTATGGAGGTCTTTGATAACGCGATTAATACGGGGTATACGATCGCTTGGGGTTCCGACGTGAGCGAATCTGGTTTTACTCGTGACGGAGTGGCCGTTATGCCTGATGATGAGAAGGTACAGGAGTTGAGCGGTTCCGATATGGCTCATTGGTTGAAATTGAAACCGGAGGAAAAGAAGCTGAACACAAAACCGCAACCTCAGAAATGGTGTACGCAAGCAGAGCGCCAGTTGGCTTATGATAATTATGAGACGACCGACGACCATGGTATGCAGATCTACGGTATCGCCAAAGATCAAGAAGGTAACGAGTATTATATGGTAAAGAACTCTTGGGGAACCAACAGCAAGTATAACGGTATTTGGTATGCTTCCAAGGCGTTTGTCCGTTATAAGACCATGAATATCGTGGTTCATAAAGATGCCCTGCCTAAAGCGATCAAAGCCAAGTTAGGTATCAAATAACCGATCTGCCAAGGAGGGTTCAAATAAAAACTAAACCCCGATAGCTTCCGGCGATCCGGTAAGTCTATCGGGGTGATCTATATATACAAAGATGTGCTGCCTATAAATTTATTGGACAAGTCTTAGCGTGTAGTTAAGATCTGCCGCCGCTTTTTGCAACGCGTCGTTCATCAAGGTCAAGTTATCCCCTTCTACTAGGAAATAGATGACGGGTTCGCCATCACTGGGAATCAACTCGTAGATTACTGCGCTAGCGTCATCGGGAGTTCCGTGCTTTACTTTTTGTTTACCGGTTGTAATGGCTTTCTGAGGAGCTTTCTTCGCCGCTCCGGTACTTGAGGCTACTGCTTCCGGTACGGTATAAAGAGCATCCAACTCGAATACGCCTTCCTCGTCTGCGTTATCTTGTTGATAATACAAGGTTAAGTCATAATCTACGTTCACGCTATCCGGAGAAGTCAGGGTTCCCTTATACTTTTTTTGGATAACCGGTCCCTTTTTAGGATCAGCCTTCAAGGAATCCCTCATATTCACGGGCTTTGCCGGTTGGGTCGCCTTAACAGAATGGATCAGTGGCAAAGACGGAGCGTCCGGAGCCGCCGACATTATGGCGAATTCTTCTTCCTCTACTTCTACGGGTACATCCTTTTGGGCTTGCTTCCCGCTACATGCGGCCAAAAATGCCATAGCCGCTACTGCGATAAAATACTTTTTCATTACCATTATTTATTTTATTAGTGACGTTTGGACATATAACATAAAATCCCCCACGATTTGTTTCGTGAGGGATCATTTTTAACTATTTACCGTGAAATATTTATTTCTTGGAAGGCTCTACCCAGTCATCCGGATAGGGAGCGGTCGGGATCGTGGAAGCGCTTCCGTCTCGTCCGGCGAAATAGTGCGGTGACATGATCTCTACGCCAGCCTCATTGAATACGTCCTGTATGTTTTGATGCAGGTCGGAATAGATATCTCCGAGTTTATCGGCGTCCTTTATATAAGCGTTGATTTGATAACAGGGATAGTAATCGCTTAGTTCGGTCTCCAATACGAAAGGCTTCGGCTCTGGCAATACCCCGGTGGTCTGGCGGGCGGCATTGATCAATAATTGATGAACTTGCCGCCAAGGTACGTCGTAGCCGATCGTAACCGTGCTGTGGATGATTAATCCGTATTGCCGTGCGGATACGCTATAATTTGTTGTATGGGAGGACATGATAAAGGAGTTCGGGATGGTCACTACCTCATTCTTAGGGGTACGTAAACGGGTTACAAACGGAGTCTTCTCGATCACGTTGCCAGTCGTCTCGTTTAGTTGGATACGGTCACCCAATTTAAAGGGCCTCATATAAGTAATGACCAGCCCTGCGATGATATTTCCGATCACCGTACTGGAACCCAACGATATGATCAAACCGACAAATACGGATATGCCTTGAAATACCCCCGAGTCCGATCCCGGCAGATAAGGATAGATCATGGCGATCATAAAGGCGTATAGCAGGAAACGGATGATATTAAACGTCGGTTGCGCCCAATCCGGGTAAAAACCTGATATTTTCAGGTTCTCGCTCTCTATCTCGTTGGCTATGTATTGGATTCCTTTTACGATGTATTTGATGCAGTAATAGATCACCAAGATGATAAACAAGTTCGGAATATAGGAGGCTACCGATTTAAAGATCATCTTTACCGGCTCCAACAAATAGGAGAATATCTTCAAGGCTAGATCTTCTGTTTGCGGGAAGATAGCGAAAAGGATCGGTACACTGATGGTTAATTGGATTAGTAACACGATCCATCGTATTACGTTGGTGAAAAACATCAATACACGTCCTTGGCGATGTGTGTTGAGAAATTCATAATCCCGGATGGTAATAGATCTGAGTCGGTTCTGCTTTAACCAGATAATTTTCCTGCGTAGCTTCTTAAACAGATAGTTGGTCAGCTTAAACAGGAAATATTGGATGATAATTACGAGGATGAACAATAATACCCGTTTCGCTATCTGCAAGATACTATGTTGCTCCCTTAACTCTTGTATCTTGTTTTGGATAATCGGTTGATATTGTTCAGCGAGGGCTATACGACTGAGATTTTGCCATAGGGCATCTTGATCGGTGATACTTAGGATAACCTTGTCTCCGTACATGATATCCGTTACGTATTCGCTGTCATAGATATAGATGGAATCCTTCTTCAAGGAATGCGAGGTCCCGATCTTTACCATGATATTGAGGATGTCCTCAGCCCGGTCAACCGGGGTGCGGCCTCCGCGCTTGGCGTAAAGGTGAAATAAGGTATCCCCCTCCACGACTACAGGTACGCCGGGAGTCAGTGCCCGAAGGGAATCGATACGGTTTCGTTGCTCGGACCTTTTTAGGGAGTCGGCGGTAGCGTTGCTGTTTTTCGTGCTTTCCAGCTCGTCTTTCAGTAAGATCTCGTTTAGTTTCATCTCTTGCAACTGGAGGGCTAGCTCCTGCATCTTGATGGAATCCTTCCGGTGCTGCTCATCGAGCGAAAGCGTATCGGTTGGGGTAACTGGTTCCTCCGGATCATTGCCTAATGTCGTAGACAATAGTTCTTCGGCCTTTTCCCTTAATTGGGCGTTGGACACCGTTGGCAGGAAACTGATTCCTGCCAAGATCACTAATCGCAATAAAAATTGTTTCATCGAATCGTGGATTAACTATTTACCACCGGCCGGAAGATGTTCCAGCCAGTATTTAGCCATTGTCTTACGTAGGTGAAGAGTTGTTCCTTCCCTTTCGTTGATGCTATGGCTACGCATCGGGTAACTGATTTGCGTAAACATCTTTCCGTTCTTGATCAACTTGTTCACCAGCATCTCGCAATTTTGGTAATGCACGTTATCATCTCCCGTACCATGAATAAGCAGCAGATTACCTTCCAGTCCCTCGGCATAGGTAATCGGGGAACCTTTGTGGTAGCCTTCCGGATTGTTCTGCGGAGTATTCATGTAACGTTCTTGGTAGATCGTGTCGTATAAACGTTGGTCGGCTACAAAAGCGATCGCTATACCAGTATGGAATATTTTCGGATAACGGAACATGCAGTTTAAGGTCTGGCTACCACCACCGCTCCATCCGGTAATACCGATCCTGTTGGCATCGATAAACGGATATTGACGGGTCATATCCAGAATACCCCTGCTCTGGTCTTCGGAAGCGAAAGTACCCACTTCCCCGTAAATACATTTCCGCCATTCACGTCCACGGGGAGTATTCGCACCCCGGTTCTCGATACTTACCACGATATAACCTTGGTTCGCCATATATTGTTGCCATAAATCTCCGTTACCCCATACATCTTGTACGGTGGCGCTCGCCGGCTCGCCGTATACCTCTATGATAACCGGGTATTTCTTGGATGCGTCGAAATCGACAGGTTTTATCATCCATGCGTCCAAGGTTAGATTGCCGGACTTGACCTTGATAAATTCTTTCGGGTTTAATCCTAAGGCGGCGTATTGGTCCTTGGCTTGGGCATTATCCTCAAGCATGCGTACGGATTGATGTTTCGGGAAAGAAACCATGTCGATAACGGATGGGGTAGAGGCGTTACTATACGTATGTATGGCCCATTTGCCGGTGGGTGACATATTGTAGCGGTGCTGTCCGGATTGTTCCATGGGGCTTACACGCTCCACTTCCCCATTGCCGAATGCTTTAGCCCGGTACAAGTAACGTTGGGTGAAATTGTCCGGGGAGGCGATGAAATAGACCCAGCCCTTTTGTAGATCGGTCCCGACCGGCGAGATATAATCAAAATCACCTTTGGTGATGGGTTGTATCTCTTTTCCGTCCCGGCTTATCCGGTATAAGTGTCGCCAGCCACTACGCTCGCTTTCCCATGTGAAATAGCGGTTGTCCTTTAACCATTGTATGTTATCATTCGTGTCCAGCCATGCGGCATCCGTATCAGTGAAGATATTATTCAGCGAGTTATCGGATATCTTGGCGATCCATACCTTATTTGTATTCTGCGGGCGGTTTAGTTGCTGTATGAACAACTCGTCGCTTTCGGGGATGAATTCCATACGGGGCAGGTAGTTGTTCCGGGGATCTCCGGGTATGGCGATCCAAGTGGTGTTCCCGCCGGTAGAGGAAACGTAGCCTACTTTTACGGCTGAATTGGTGGTTCCTGCCTTGGGGTATGGGAAATGGATTACCTTTGCGTAGATGGAGTCTACATTATTAATAATGTCGAACACTCCCGTTCCTTTCGTATCGCTTTGCCAATAGGCGATATGCTTTCCGTCCGGGCTCCAGCGGAAACCATCCCGGCAACTGAACTCCTCCTCATATACCCAATCGAAAGTTCCGTTGACAATCGTATCGCTTCCGTCTTTTGTTAGCTGCGTGATTTTCCCGGAGTCTATATCTTCTACATATATATTATTGTTGGAAACATAGGCCACACGTGTGCCATCCGGAGAGAATTTAGCGAACATCATGGAGGATTCCGGCATTCCTTTTCCCAATTGACGTAAAGCGCCGTCCTTTAGGTTTAATACCCAATAGTCACCCCGGGTATCATAACGCCATACCCGTTGGGTATTGTTATAAATCAAGACTTTCTCATTATCCGCACTCCAAGAGATACTACGTGCGGGAATAGGCTTTCCTGTAGATTTGTCTGTCAATAGGGATGAGGGGATAATGACTTCACGGGAGTTATCTTTTGCTTGATAGGCGACGATATCCGTGCCTCCGGTTTGCTTATTATTTTCCAAGCGGCTATAACGTTCACCGTCTTTTAGCCAAGTCATGCTTCCGATGCCTTTTGTTTGTATGACGTTACCGGCAACGATATCCTCAAGATTCAACGCTTTTTGTGCCATGCTTATACCTCCCGACAGAAGGCTGATCGTGGCGATCGCTATTAATTTATTTAGTTTCATGTTGTATTAGTTGGTTACTACTATATTTATGCAAAGAACGGAAAGTTAGTTGATATAACAAAATGGATTTGTATATTCGCGCCTCGGAAATCAAGAATAATCATAATTTAATTTTATATAGAAATCGGAATGAAAGCACTTTCAATGTATGTATGGTCACTTTTAGTGATCATGATGATGGGATTTACTTCTTGTGGGGATGATGATGAGCTTCAATTCTCGGAAGAACAATTGGCTTATATCAACAAAAACAAGGAATACATCTGGGAAAAGAAAACAGAGAAAGATGAGAAGGGTGAATTAAGATATAAGCAAGTTGTTCTAGGGGGTGATACCGCCTTATACCGGATCATTCGGAAAGAAAATGAGTGGACAACAACACCCACGATGACTTCCGTGGTCTATTTGCTAGGTCTGGAAGGGAAGTTTATAGATGGACAGGTCTTTCAAAAGAAACTGGATAGATCAAGTTTTTCTATGAACGGCATTATCCCGGGCTTAAGCGGTGTCTTATTGAATATCCATCTGGATGAGACCGTGGAGGCGATTATCCCGGCTTCGCTAGGTTATGGATATGGAGATTATAGCGGTATCCCCGGAGGTTCTACTTTAATCTTTACTTTTACCTTGGATAAGGTCGAATGAATATTATCAGACTAAAGGCACATTTGGTTTGATCTGACTTTTATCTTTATAAGATTTGGCACGGTTACTTAATTCCGCCAACGGGTTAATAGTATAAGTAGGTGTGGTGTAATTGCTTTATTTTGAATATGTATACGATTTGTTCGTAAATATTCGATAGTTTCGTTGCTTATCTCCTTTTTTCTTTTTAATTTGGCGGATTATAAACATAATCTTGATATTATGAAGACTGCCATTGTTCCTTTCTTGTTGCTTCTGAATGTTCTTGTCGCTGTAAATGCACAGACTAAAGATTCTGTTATCTTGGTGAAAGATAGTATTACGGTAAAATTGCCGGATGTCTACGTTACTTCCGAGCGTCCTTTGGTTACGGTTACGGACGATGCCTTATCTTTCGACGTGCCTAACTTGATCATGGCCAAACCGGTGAATACTGCATTTGATATTTTAGGAGAGATTCCCGGATTGGTGAAAGAAGGGGACAACGTTAGTATCATCGGCGTCCCTACTACGAACATTATTATTAACGGACGTAGAAGCTCAATGTCATTGTCCCAGATTGTAGAGCTTCTGAAATCTACCTCGGCCAGCAAAGTAAAGAGTATAGAGCTTTTGTATAGCTCTCCTCCAAAATATGGCGTAAAAGGAGGTAGTATAAATATCATTATGGAGAAGAAAGTGAATGAGGATTTAAGTGCCGATATCTCTTTGACCGGAAAGCAAGCTTTCTACTTCTCGCCAACCGGATTAGTGAATTTATCCTACTCCAAAAAGAAATATAGTCTGGATCTATCTTATTCCGCTAATTATAACCATTCCCGTTCAACCGAGGATATGAACGCCTATCCTATCGTGAAGGATCGTCCTTATGAGATCCTGCAAGAAAATACGGCGGTAGGTCGTTCTATGAACCATACGATTGGGGCGAGTGCCAATTGGTTTATGGATAAGGGGCGTGAGGTGGATATTTCTTATTATGCCAAGATAACGGATTCTAATTCCAAACGATATTCGAACACTCTATTTGTGGGTATTGAGAATGCGGAAAGTAATAATAAGTTATCGGGCCCGAAGAATCTTCAAAATGTACGATTGAATTATGCACATTCCAAGAACTTGAGCGCAGGGGTGGATTATACCTATTATAAGGATCGCAGGGATCAATATATGATCTCGGATTATCCCGATACGAAACAAGAGGTGGAGGCTACCTCCCGGCAAAATATCCATTTGGCGAATGTATTCGTCAACTACGAACGGGTATTTGGAAAAGGATGGAAAATTAACGCGGGCACGAATGTGCAGTTATCCTTTACGGATAATAGCTCCTTTACCTACCAAGATAAACAGGAGGATCTGTCAGCTACGTTTGCCCAAAAAGAAAAAGAGTATACGGCGGGATTGTATGCCGGTTTCTCTAAGCGTTTTGGCAAGAAACTGGTGTTGAGCGCTTCTCTTTCGGCGGAGTATAATAAGGCGGTGATTGATTCGGCGGGCCGGAAGTGGACCTTATGGTCTGGGGTAAATCTCTATCCACAATTGAACTTGAGTTATACGATCGATCCATCGAATATGCTTCAAGTCAATTTTTCCAGCGATAAGAAGTATCCGGCGTATTGGGCCATGAGCTCGAATGTTTCTTATTTGAATGTGTATAGTCAGGTACGGGGAAATCCTTATTTGGAACCGGAACGTATTTATATGGCTAGGGCTAATTATATCTTGAAAAAGAAATATGTTTTTGGACTATTTGCCAATCATCATGTGAATTATATTCGCCAATTGTATTATCAAGATACGAAAGCGTTGAGAGCCTATTACCAATCGGTTAATTTCGATAAGCATAATACTTTCGGGGCGATGGCAGTTATCCCGTTTCGGATCGGTGGGGTGGTTAGCTCACGGTTCGTGGCATCGGGCTTCTTAATTCAAGATGAGGGAGTGTTTATCGATATTTCGTTTGATCGGAAAAAGTTATTCGGGCAGTTGATGTTGTTCAATACGTTTACTTTATCAAAGAAGAAGAACTTATCGCTGGAAGTGAATGCTCGCTATAGTGCGCCTTCGATACAAGGTATCTATGATGTGGATGGTAATTATAATGTATCGGCAGGGCTTGTCTGGAATCCGATACCGAAAAAGTTAAGTGTAATGCTGCGAGGTGAGGATTTGTTAAAGGGCTTACGTGCGAAAACGCATATTGATTATCCCAGCCAGAAGAGTGATATGACGATCTATTCGGATACTCGTTCAGTATCGCTCACTTTAAAGTATACATTGGGCAAGATGAACCGGAAGAATAAGAAAGAGATCGATTCTTCACGGTTTGGTCAATAATGTTCTTATGGAATCCATTCGATAACGCCTGTGACTGGATGTTGTTTTTTCCAGTCCTCTAATTCTGCATACGTACGCACGCCGTCTTGAATGACTGCTAGGTAATATTCCACGCCCATGATTTTCGCTGTATCCGGTGTCTCATATTTCAGTTTTAAGATGGCCTGTCGAGTCTCGTCAGTCAGTACGGCGGTTATACGTTCGGCCATTTTCTCGAAATAACCGTCATAACGGGAACCTTTTACGATATGGATCATATCAATTTGCCAGAGTTCGTTATTCGGATCTTGGAACCATGCGTGCCATTCTACACATCGTTCTTCCGTATCGAGCGAGTTTCCGTATTCGATTCGTTTAATGAGCGGGTTCTCCGCTAGCCGGGCCATCGCTTGGAAGCTGTCGGATATACGGAAGGGAGAGGTGTAAATATGGAAGTCGATATCCTTATGTTTCATGAGTAGTCCCATATTTAAGGAGCCTACTAAGTTTATTTCCGCCCCGACAGATTTCCAGATATTTATAATGTCGGTTTGCCGGATCACTTCCCAAGCTCTTTCTTGGTTTCTTTTCGCTAATTCTAATAGATGTTCCATGATTTAAATAATTTGGGATGCGAAGTTAAAAAACGAAATGGAATAAGGAAATAGCTATTTATAGCTAGGTTGATATATTATATAGGTGTACTATTTTCAGTTGTAGAGACGGAGCGTGTCCCGTCTCTACAAGTTGTACAATATATATTTATCTTTTGGATAACCTGAATAACTCACCGATCCATAAAACTAGAGAGGAAGATCCGATAATAATCGCCCAATCTCTCAAGGACAAAGGTATTACGCTAAACATCTCGCCTCCAAAAGTGACGATCAGGTATTGACCGATCAAAATCAGTAATGCAACTAGCAAGAAACTTTTACTATCCTTTAAATTGGCGAAAGCGGAACGTCCTTCCATAAAAGCCTTCGCGTTAAACATATTCCAGAACTGTAGCATCACGAAGAAGCTGAAGAACCATGATAAGTCGTGTGGCGTTAAGCCGTCTTGCGCATGGAAATAGAACAACAAGCCCATCAAGATTACGACAAATGCGAATCCGACACCGAAAATATTGTAAGCCATCGGGCGAGTGATAATGAAATCTCCATCCTTACCGCTCCGGCGAGGTTTATCTTTCATCACTCGTTCATTCGGTGGGAGAGAGGCCAATGCTCCGGCTGCGAATGTATCCATGATCAAGTTTACCCATAACATCTGCGTGATGGTCAAAGGTGATTCCGTACCTAATAAGGAACCTAATAATACGATCAGACAAGCGGCAACATTGATGGTCAATTGGAATAACAGGAATTTCTGGATATTCCGGTACAAGGAACGTCCCCACATCACCGCACGGGTAATGCTACTGAACGAGTTATCGATAATCGTGATGTCGCTGGCTTCCTTGGCGACGGAAGTACCGTCTCCCATGGAGAGGCCGACTTGAGCAGCTTTCAAGGCTGGGGCATCGTTTGTCCCGTCGCCGGTAACCGCTACCACAGCGCCTTTTTGCTGTAATAATTGTACCAAACGCTGTTTGTCCGTAGGACGGGCACGACACATGATCTTCAAGTCTAAGACACGCTCCAAGGCCTCTTGGTCGCTAAGCGCCTCGAATGCGGGACCTGTTATAATGTTCCTGTCGCTATCATCCGTTTTCCACGTACCGATCTGCCGTCCGATTTCTTTGGCCGTACCCGGTGTATCTCCCGTAACGATCTTCACGTTGATACCTGCGTTCAAGCAACTTTGAACAGCGGGCGGCACGTCCGCACGTACCGGATCGGAGATCGCTACAATACCTAAATACGTTAAATCCGTATCATGCAAACGACCCTCTACGAAGAAAGTCTCATCCTTTCCATCCTCGATAATTTGGTAAGCGAAGCCAAGCGTACGCATCGCTTGGTTCTGGTAATCCAATAATTGTTTTTCGATGCCGGCTTTACATTCCGCCACCGGTTTGCAAGTTCCGTCTATCGCCACCCGGTTACTTTTGGCCAGTACGATTTCGGGAGCACCTTTCACGTAAAGTACCTTCTTGCCGAGTAACGGTGATTGTACGATTGTAGCCATATATTTCCGTTCCGTAGAGAAGGTCAATTGATCTAGGATCGTAGCGTTCTCTCTTAATTCCAGATAATTTTGGTGTTGTCCGTTCAACCAGAGTAAAAGGGCGGCCTCCGTCGGGTTTCCAAGGGTTTTTACCTTTTCTTCCGAGAAATCGAGGAATGCCGTGGAGTTCGTGGAGATACCTTCTTTGATCAGGTTACTTAACTCATCCTCCCCAAGATTTTGTTCTTTCAGGTTGTAGAAATTCGTTTGGTAGACTTGCATTTGATTCTGTGTCAACGTTCCGGTTTTGTCCGTACAAATTACGGTAGTTGCTCCCATGGTCTCGCAGGCATGCATTTTGCGGACAAGATTATTCGTCTTCAACATACGGTTCATGCTTAGGGCCAAACTTAGCGTGACACTCATCGGTAATCCTTCCGGAACGGATACCACGATCAACGTAACCGCTACCATAAAGTAGTTGAGGATATGGGCGATGATGTCCATCGCCGGCATCCCGGGGAAGCTATCCGATAAAAGGAATTTTACGGTCAAGGCGATGAACGTCACTCCGGCGATCGTATATCCGGCTTTGCTGATCACTCCGGCCAAACCTTTCAATTGGATCTGTAAGGGAGTCTCTACATCGCTCTCGATTTGCGAGCCTTCGTAGACCTTACCGTATCCGGTAGCATCACCCACTTTTTCCACTTGCATGACGCCATGTCCGTCCACGACCGTCGTTCCTCGCATGACTACATTGGACGGATAAGTCGCTTCCGTATCGAAATCCGCCTCGTTTGTTGTCTTGCTAATAATCGGTTCACCGGTTAGTGTGGATTCGTTGATCTGTAGGGAAATGGCTTCAAGCAAATGTCCATCTGCGGGAATTTCCTCACCTGTCTCCAAAACAACGATATCGCCTACGACGACCTCTTTTTTCGGTATTTGGCAGATATTCCCGTCACGGATTACCTTCACTAAAATATCATCATTGACTGTATTCAAGATATCGAATGCCTTGTTCGCTTTCACCTCGAAGAAAAAGCCCACGCAACTGGCAAGCATGATAGCGAAGAAAATGCCGATCGGCTCCAAGAAGGCCGTAAAACCTTTCGCCTCAGGTCCCCAGCAATGTACGCCAGCGATTATCATGGACAAGAGCCATGCCACTAATAATATACGAATAATAGGATCTTCGAATTTCTCCAAGAATTGGCTCCATAACGAAGCTTTCTGGGGCGGGGTAAGTACATTCTCGCCGTGAAGGCGCCTGCTCTCTTCTACTTCTTGTTTGGTTAATCCTCGGTACTGATGTTTTTTCTCCATAAATTTATTAATCTGATTAAGAAAATAGGATAGCAAATTACGTAAAGTTATACGACATATACAAGGGTTTAACCTTTTTGCATATATTTGTGTTGTATAACGAATTAATTTTTAATTAAAAGATGAAGAAAGTACTATTCATGTTATTGGTTATGTTCGCTTTGAGCGCCTGCCAATCAAAGGATTCATATGTGAAGGAGTTTAGTGATTTTGTAGATAAGGTGGAAATGGAGGCCGCTGATTATACCGATAAGGACTGGAAGAAGGCGGATCTGAAATTCTCGGATCTATCCACGAATCTTTACGCCAAGTTCGAGGAAGAGTTAAGCGCTGATGAGAAAGCGGAGATCATTAAATTGCAAGCGACATACGCCGGATTGAAAATGAAAGCGGGCGTGAAAGACGCTGCCAAGAAAGTGGATAAGTTCTTGGATGGTTTGAAGGAAGGAACAAAATAACCTCTAATACGAAAATAAGATGAACAGAAATTGGGTGTATTCGCTATTTGCTTTATGGATCGTCTGCTCGTTCGCTTGTACGCAGCCTAAACCTGTGGCGAATGTGGAAGTTCAGAAAGAGAATTTCGTATTCTCTATAAAAGGGACAGATACATTGTCCTTGGACAAGTATGAGTTGCCTTCTATATCGCCCGCCTTAAAAAAGCCTGTGATGATTTTTGCTTTTGGCGGTGGGTTTAAAGGGGGAGATAAGGCGGATAAAGGATATATTCCCTATTTCGAGTTCCTCGCCCGAAACGGATTTGTGGTCGTTTCTACGGATTATCGTACCACCTTGAAGAATCTGGATCCTTCTAAAGTCTCTTCTCCGATGGACTTTATCGCGGCCTTGCAGCATGCGATCGATACGGCGGTAGAGGATTTTTATGATGCTACCGGTTTTGTGATCAACCAAAGCTCGGATTGGAACATCGATGTGGAGCAGATCGTAGCGAGCGGTTCGAGTGCCGGGGCGATTACGGTATTGCAGGCAGAGTATGATTTATGTAACGGACATGAGTTGGCGAAAAGGCTACCGGCAGGTTTCAACTATGCCGGTGTGATCTCATATGCCGGTGCGGTCTCTGGTGTGCTTCCTCCACATTGGGAAAAGATGCCTTGTCCGATTATGCTATTCCATGGCGATGCGGATAAAACCGTTCCTTTTGAACAAGCCGCTATGGAGAACCTCGGCGGTTTATGGGGATCATCCGCTGTAGCGAAAAGTCTGGAAAATCTTCAAGCTTCCTATTATTTTTATAAGGTAGAGAATGCGGGGCATGAGATCTCTGGGCTCCCTATGTCCCGGAACCAATACGATATCATGAGCTTCTTGAGCCGTCAAGTCTTAGGCGATGAGAATTTAGCGATCACGACAGACGAACGTGTTCCCGGTGATACGATCGTACGGAAAGATTTTACCGTACAGGATTATATCTTGGATAATTTGCGTTAATATGATAATGAAATATAAACAGCCTTAATTTGACCTTTTTAGATTAAACTATTCACCCGAAGGATTGTCTTTACTATATAGAGTGATTAATAGTGTGTTTAGTTTATTAAGGTTATGAGATTAACAAGGTTAGTTGGATTTTTAGGGATTGTCCTTTTTTGTGCAGGGCAATCCCTTTTTGCTCAAAGTAAGCAAGAGCGGAAGGAGCAAAAAGAGAGAGTAGTGAGGGAGATCGTGGATAGCGGTCGTATTAAGATCGATGTGGATCGTGCCGTACCGATGGCCGGGAGATCCGTCAATCTTACTTCCCCCTACTCATTGGAAATACATGGTGACTCGATCCTGTCTTATCTTCCTTACTTTGGACGTGCTTACTCTGCTCCTTATGGTGGTGGAGAGGGCTTGACGTTTAAAGAAGTGGCGGCAGAGAAGGAGCAAACCTCTGAAAAGAAAGGTAGTTCCGAAATCAAGTTCCGTGTAAAGACCAAAGAGGATGTATACATGTTTCGGGTGGAAGTCTATCCGAATGGCTCGGTGACAATCAATGTGACACCCGTGAATAAACAGGCTATTACCTTTTATGGTGATGTCGCCTTAGACTTGAAATAGTCGTCCTTGCCGTGTATCTCTTTCCTCGATCCGCTTATTTACCTTAGCGGTAAATTCGAAATTCTTTAAACCCCAATCCGGTGCGATCAGTAGCTCTTTGGGGGATTGTGATACGAACCTCTCTACTACGATAGAGGGGTTCAGTCGTTCTATGAAGTCAATCACTAATTCGATATATTCATCAGCCGTATATAAATGGAAATCAGAAGGATCTTCCTTGAACTCTTTCGCCATGCGGGTATTCTTGATTAGCTGCAATTGGTGCAGTTTAAGTGTCGTGATCGGGAGGCGTGATAAGACATCCGCATGGTGTAATATTTCATCCCTACTTTCTCCCGGTAGTCCGAGTATCAGGTGTGCCCCGGTGTAAATACCTTTTGCCGCCGTACGACGGATAGCGGATTCCGATTCTTCATGGGTATGCCCTCTGTTTATGCGGACTAAGGTCTTATCAAGCGTACTTTCCAATCCATATTCAATCATGACGAATTTTCGCAGGGAAAGCTCCGCAAAATAATCCAATAAACCTTCCGGCATACAGTCCGGACGAGTGCCGACAATCAATCCTTCTACTCCGGGATAGGCAAGCGCTTCCTCATATTTGAGAATAAGAGAGTCTAATCGGTCGTATGTATTCGTGTAGGCTTGGAAGTAGGCCAGATACCGCATATCCGGATATTTGCGGGAAAAAAAACGTACGCCTTCCTCTAATTGCTCGGTAACGCTTTTCTCCGTATGACAGTATTCTGGACTGAATGTTTGGTTATTACAATAGGTGCAACCGCCCCATCCTTTAGACCCGTCTCGGTTCGGGCAGGTGAAGCCTGCGTTTATGGAAATCTTCTGAACCTTGAATTTGAATAGATCCCGTAGAAAATCCCCAAATTCATAATATCGTTTAGTTTTTTTCATAAGACAAAGATACGATTTCTCGCAATTTGAATCACTTTTTTATGCTAACTTCGCGTTTCAATCTGAAATAAAGAGTATAAATGAAACGATTAGGTTTTAGTTTATTGCTTTCGTTGGCCGTATTCGGAAGTGTGGCCGCACAAACCGGAAGCAAGCATGTTGACTTAAAAGAAATAACCGATGGGAAATTTCGTCAAGTGACGGCTATCGGAGAGATGCGATCCCTGCCGGATGGAGAACACTACACAGCCATGAACGCCGATAAGAGTATGATCATTAAATATTCCTATCGTACGGGAAATCCTGTGGATACATTGTTTAATGCCCGTAAAGCTCGTGAATGTACCTTTACGGATTTTGATGGATATACAATCAGCAGCACCGGGCATCATATCTTGGTTTGGAGGGATACGGAGTCTATTTATCGTCGCTCTACCAAGGCTGTGGTTTATGATTATGACGTACGTCGTAATTATGTGAAGCCTATTTCCGATGCCAAGGGTAAGCAAATGATCCCGACATTCTCGCCGGATGGTCGTATGTGCGCTTATGTACGGGATAATAATATTTGGATACGTAAGTTTGATTTTGATACCGAGGTACAAGTTACCAAGGACGGTGAGTTGAATAAGATATTGAATGGTATCACGGATTGGGTGTATGAGGAAGAATTCGCGGTGACAAATCTAATGGCGTGGTCTCCCGATAGCGAGTATCTGGCCTTTGTCCGTTTTGACGAGTCCGAGGTGCCCGAATATTCTATGCAGATGTATGGTGAGGGACTTTATCCGGGGTATTACGAATATAAATATCCGAAGGCCGGGCAGAAGAATTCAAAGGTCTCCGTACATTCTTATAGCGTAGTCACCAAAGACACGAAAGAGATGAAGGTCCCGGTAGAAGGCGACTTCTATATTCCCCGCATTACTTTCACGCAGAATCCGGATCAGTTGGCTATCATGACATTGAACCGCCAGCAGAATGTATTCAATATGTATTATGCAAATCCGAAGAGCGGTGTGTTCCGTTTGATCTTGCGTGAGGAAAATAAATGCTACGTGGATTCTGATTGGTTGACTTCCATCCAGTTCTTGAACAATGGGTTTACCTATGTGAGTGAACAAGATGGCTATTCCCATATTTATTTGTATTCCCCGACAGGTGTTATGCAACGTCAGGTAACTCAAGGGAACTGGGATGTCACGGCCTTTCTAGGTGTGGATGAGAATACGAAGACTTTCTATTACGAGTCTGCCGAGGAAAGCCCGATCCGCCGCTCTATCTATAAGATCGACGCGAAAGGCGTGAAGACAAAACTCTCCACGGAAGAGGGTATGAACAAGGCGGTCTTTAGTGACAATTTCGCTTATTTCGTGAATACCTATTCCAATGCGAATACCCCGGCGAAGATTACGGTGAATGAGACGAAGACCAAAAAGGAACTACGTGTTCTGCAAGATAACGCAGCATTGAAGAGTAAGCTGAAGGAATATGTTTTTGCTAAGAAGGAATTTATGAAGGTACATACGGCTTCGGATTATGAGTTCAACGCTTGGATCGTAAAACCCGCTGATTTTGACCCGTCGAAGAAATATCCGGTGATGATGACGCAATATAGTGGCCCTAACTCCCAGCAAGTATTGGATCAATACGGTTTCGATTGGGAGCAATATCTGGCCTCAAATGGTATTATCGTGGTATGTGTGGATGGTCGTGGAACCGGTGCCCGTGGTGAGGCATTCCGTAAATGTACTTATTTGAGAATGGGCGAGCTGGAATCCAGAGACCAAGTGGAGGCTGCGCAAGCGTTAGGCAAGTTACCTTATATCGATAAGGATCGTATCGCGATCTGGGGTTGGAGTTTCGGAGGTTATAACACGTTGATGGCCTTGAGTGCCGGAAACGGAACGTTTAAGGTGGGTATCGCTGTAGCTCCTCCGACGGACTGGAAATATTATGACTCCGTTTATACGGAGCGTTTCATGCGTACCCCGCAAGAGAATTTCGAGGGCTATGCGGCTACCTCTCCGTTACGCCGGGTGAAAGACTTACAAGGCAAGTTATTGCTGGTTCATGGAACCGCCGATGATAATGTTCATTTTATGCAAACAATGGAATATGCCGAGGCTTTGGTTCAAGCCAATAAGCAGTTCGATATGCATGTTTATAAAGATCGGAATCATAGCATATATGGTGGTAATACCCGTTACCATTTGTATACGAAGATGGCTAATTATTTATTCAATAATTTGTAAGACATGGCGCAGCATTTAAGAAAGCCGGATTGGTTGAAGATCCGGCTTGGCGGAAATGAGCAATTCACGAAGACAAAAAGTATTGTTGAATCTCATTGCCTTCACACAATATGCACAAGTGGTAAATGCCCGAATATGGGTGAATGTTGGAGCCGGGGAACAGCTACATTCATGATCGGTGGTGAGATCTGTACTCGCTCTTGTCGTTTTTGTAATACGCTAACGGGTAAACCTCTTCCGTTGGACCCGAAAGAGCCTGCGAATGTAGCGGAGAGCATCCGTTTAATGAATCTCAAGCATGCGGTGATCACGTCCGTTGATCGTGATGACTTACCAGACTTAGGCGCTTCTCATTGGGTAAATACGATCCGTACGATCAAAGAGGTGAATCCTCAAACGACCGTGGAAGTCTTAATCCCGGATTTTCAAGGACGATTGGATCTGGTTGATCAGGTCGTGGATGCGGCGCCTGAGATTATCTCCCATAATATGGAGACTGTACGCCGTATCAGTCCGCAAGTGCGTAGCGCCGCTAAGTATGACGTGAGCTTATCCGTTTTGCGACGAATCGCTGAGCGGGGTGTGGTAGCCAAGACTGGTATCATGGTCGGACTGGGTGAGACCGAGGATGAGGTGCTTGAATTAATGGATGATGTTTTGCAGGCGGGTGTTTCTGTTTTGACAATCGGGCAGTATTTACAGCCCTCTCGCAAGAATATTCCCGTCTCTGAATATGTGACTCCTGAACGCTTTGAATATTATAGACAACAGGCCGTTAACAAAGGTTTTAAGAAAGTAGAGAGCGCTCCGCTGGTGCGCTCGTCGTACCATGCGGAAAAGCATATATGATTCATGAACTTTTGACAATCTTTGTTGTTATTAATATAAAAGTGGACTAAAGGGGGGGAAGGAATGAACAGAGTAAAGAAAGGTCTAGATAATCAGGCGATAGGTTTATTGCCGTTGTTGTTGTTCATGTTTTTGGACAATTATTTTTCTTATTTATTATCCTTTATAATTGGGGTTACTTTCTGTTTTGTTTGTATTTTTTTGTTTCAAGTGTTGAGCAAGGATAAGGTGTACCAATTTATGCTTCTGCCATCGGCGGGCACATTGGTCTTATATTCCGTATTTCTTTGTCTCAAGCTTGAACCTGTGTTGTTTATATACTCTCCTCTTATCACGGAAGTATTACTGGTCGTGGCGTTAGCGATCGTAGGGTTCACGAGGAGAACGGTCATACAACGTATACGCGATTCGAAACGTCCCTCTTTTAAACGTACTTTGCTTCGTACTACCTTGAACGAATTTTATTTCCTCGCTCAGTTGGTACAGAACCTGTACACGTTGCATCTTTTCATCATCTTGTTATATAGCATCTTGCCGGAAACGATGCAGAATATGCGTACCGAACGTTTCTTATACCGGGAGTTGGGATTGGTAATCGGTGTTTTGGTCATTGTTTATGAGCAAATACGTTTGTCCTTGATGCAAGGTAGCTTGAAAAAGGAAATGTGGGTTCCCGTATTGAATGACAATGGGAAGGTGATCGGTTGTATCGCACGTTCGGTCAGCCGCTCTTTACCGAAGAAATACTATCATCCGATCGTGCGTATCGCCGTTGTTTATAATGGTATGTTATATCTGGTGAGACGAAGTAAGGATGAGTTTGTCTCTCCGGATACGATGGATTATCCGTTCCATAATTACGTGCTCTTCCGACATAGTATAGATAGCACGGTCAAAGAGACTCTCGGAAGTTTGGCGCAAGATAAATCAATTGCTCCACGCTTCCTGATCCGTTATACATTTGAGAACGAGAAGGTGAAACATTTGGTATCTCTCTATGTTATTTGTTTACGTACGGAAGAGCAATTAAATCAATGTAAGCGCCGTAGCGGAAAGCTTTGGACAGCGAAACAAATCGAGGAGAACTTGAGTTCCGGGGTATTTAGCGAATATTTTGAGAAAGAGTTCGCTTATTTGCAAAATACGATTCTTTTCGCCGAGAGTTTCTGTTGCGGTAACTAATCATCTTATAATGCCCGATTCCCTAGCTCTATAACTTCCAAATCTTTGATATCCTTTCCCTCAATAACGAAACGTAATAAGGTACGTACTTGATGAAAGCCACTTTTTCCAGCCGCTCCCGGATTCATATGCAGACACTTCAAGCTTCGATCGAATACTACTTTCAGGATATGCGAATGTCCGGAGATGAATAGATTTGGCCGTGTATCGTATAATTCTTTGCGGATCTCGGGATTGTAGCGGCCCGGATAACCTCCGATATGAGTCATCATAACGTTCACGTCTTCTACCTTGAAATGAGCTACTTTAGGATATTGCAGGCGAATGGCTTGTCCGTCTATATTTCCGTATACGGCCCTGAAAGGTTTCAAAGCCTCGAATTTTGCGGCCAAAAGATCGGAGCCTATATCGCCCGCATGCCAGATTTCATCGCAATCTTTAAAATATTCGGCGTACTTATCATCCCAGTACGCATGGGTGTCTGAAAGCAATCCAACTTTAATCATAACAATTTCTTTTATTGCTCGAAAGTATCTATATTTACACGCCTAAGATAAGAATATTATGGAGAATTCATATCAATATTTTAAACGGGACTTAAGCTGGTTGTCGTTTAACTACCGTGTCTTGCTGGAAGCGGAAGATGATACGCTGCCTATTTATGAGCGTATTAAGTTCCTTTCTATCTATTCCTCGAATCTAGAAGAATTTTATGAGATCCGGGTTGCGGAACACCGGGGGGTAATCATGAAAAAGAATTATTCGGAGGAGAGCGCAGCTGAGGCGGAAGAGACCTTGGCGGCTATTACCCGGGAGGTTAACCGCCAGCAACGGGACTATTACCGTATTTTCTCGGAGAAGATATTGCCGGAATTGAATCGCCAGAATGTTTACTTATACCAGAATGAGAAGCCGGAACCTTTCCATGAAGAGTTTGTCCATAATTTCTTTAATGAGGAGGTTTTCCCATTCCTGTCGCCGGTCATGATTCAAGCCGGTGATATACGTACGTTCATCCGGGATCGTCGGCTTTACCTTGTGATCCGTATGATTAAGCGGAGCAAGCGGATGAATGAGCCGGGCTTCGTACCCGAGTATCATTATGCGTTGATGAAGATTCCTTATGCGAAAGTTCCCCGTTTTATCGAGTTGCCTCCGCATGACGGGAAATATTATATCATGTTTATCGACGACATTATCCGTGCGAATTTACAGAATGTTTTTCCCGGTTATATTATTGATGGCTGTTACAGCATCAAGATTTCCCGGGATGCGGATATTTATTTGGATGATGAGAGCCGGGCGAATATCGTGGAGAATATCCGTAAGAAGGTAAAGAAACGCAAGATCGGAGCCTTGAGCCGTTTTATGTATGATCAAGCGATGCCGGATGATTTTCTGGCTTTTGTTTGCGATGCCTTTGGTATTACGTCGGAGGACTTGGTGTTAGGTGGACGATATAATAATTTGCAGGACTTGATGAAATTGCCGAATCCGGCGGGAAAGCATTTAGAGCAGCAGCCACCGGTGCCTATGCGTGTGCCTTTCCTCGATGAGATGGGGTCGGTATTCAAGGCCGTGAAGAAGCGGGATATCTTATTGCATTTCCCTTATGAGTCGTTTGATTATTTGATCCGCTTTTTGATGGAGGCGGCCTTTGATCCGAAGGTGGATGAGATCAAGATTACCCAGTATCGAGTGGCAGAGAATTCGGCCGTGATTAATACGCTGGTCAGCGCTGCCCAGAATGGTAAGAAAGTGACGGTATTTGTGGAATTGAAAGCCCGTTTCGACGAGGAGAATAATATGAGTACGGCAGAGCGTATGGAGCAGGCCGGTATTCGTATCATTTATAGTATTCCGGGCTTGAAAGTACATGCGAAGGTTGCGGTCATTCTTCGGAAGGATACGTCCGAGGGACTTAAACGGCGTGATTTCGCCTATTTGAGTACCGGTAATTTCAATGAGAAGACGGCTAAGATCTATTCGGATATGGCGCTGTTGACTTCGAATACGGAGATTATTACGGATATCAATAAAGTATTCGCTGTTTTGGAAGGGCGTATGAAAGAACCTACTTTCCGCCATTTGTTGGTGGCCCGTTTCAATATGGTCTCGGAATTGACTGGTAGGATTCGGCGGGAGATCGAGCATGTGCGGGAAGGCCGAAAAGGACGGATCATATTAAAGATGAACGGACTGCATGACCAACATATGATCGAGGAACTCTATCATGCGAGTGAGGCGGGGGTAGAGATCGATCTGATTGTTCGGGGGATTTGTTGCCTGGTACCGAACCAACCTTATAGCGCAAACATCCGGGTTACTCGTATCGTGGATATGTTTTTGGAGCATTCACGGGTTTGGTATTTTCTGAATGATGGTCAGGAGGATCTTTTCCTTACCTCGGCTGATTGGATGCGTCGGAATTTGAACCGACGGATCGAGACGGCTTTCCCGATCCTCGATCCGGATCTGAAGAGGGAGATAATCGATATCTTGAATATCCAGCTAAGTGACAACGTGAAAGCTTGTTATTTGGATGGCGAGTTACGTAATAATTTTAAGTGTGATGATAATCCGGTAAAAGTGCGTTCGCAATTGGCTATCTATGATTATTTGAGAAATAAATCCATACGGTAACCGGGATGGGGGAGTTTTGGGGATTTGTTGATTGGGGGGCTGGTTGCTTAGCCTTGATCGTGGCGGTGGTATTTAGCTTTTTGTTGGGAGTACGTACGGGACGTATCCGGGAGAGAAATGAATCTGTCCGTTCTCGCATTCGGCAGAATAAAGCGAATATGTATCGCTATAAACAACAATTAGCCTCCTATCAAGAGCAAGTCGTACGCTTGGAGCGGGAACGGGATTCTCTGGTCATCCGCTCGGAGGCTTATGACCGGATCGAGACGGAGCTGACGGCCTATCGCCAGAAGATGGAGCAGTTGGAGAGAGAGATCCTTGTTCTTTCCGGCGATAATAACTTATTGGACAATGCTACCGGAAAAGTAGATGTGGATGTACCTAAGCTTTTATGTGCCCTTAAAGATGATCCTCTCCATGTGAATCCAAGTAAAGAGGAATGGGCTGAGATTATTGGTATGACCGATCTTCTGTTTAATAACTTCTTAACCGATCTGAGAAATAAATACAGTATTACCCGCCATGAGCAGGAAATATGTTGCTTGATCAAATGGAATTTCTCCCGAAAGGAGCAACTAGCCGTGTTTAATAATACTCCGGATGCGTTAACCAAATCGAAAGGCCGTTTAAAAAAACGTCTAGGCTTGGATGAAAAGACGGATTTGGATGCCTATGTCCGTTTATTATAAAGCTTAAAGTTATTTTGTTTGTCGTGATTGTCCGGCAATATTATCCGTTTATCTCCCATTGCGTGGTTTATATGTGTGATTATTAGTTGTTTGATGTTCGCTTGTTTTGTCCGGTACCATTTCTTTCCTCTTTACGATCCTTCCTGTACTTTTGCGGTGTGTGATTTAATTTTTAAGAACGAATAATCAGGAATGCTATGAGAACACAAACTGTACTACTATGGATCAGCCTTAGCCTAATGGTGGGGCTTTCCGCTTGTGATTGGACTTCGTCCTCTCCGGTGGCCTCGCTACGGCGGGCTACCGGATGGCCTTTCGAGGTGGTGGTTGTAATGGATCGAGACGCATGGAATGGTGAGGTGGGGGAGTTGCTGCAAGAACAATTGCGAGCGCCGATACCTGCTTTGCCTCAAGCGGAAGCATCTATGCGTGTCACCTATTCGGAGCCATCGGGCTTTTCCGGTTTATTACGATACGTACGAAATATCTTGATCGTATCCGTAGATCCTAACCGGTATACGAAAGCTGGAACAAGAGAGAGTCCCGATGAATGGGCCAGCGGTCAGAATGTTGTGACTCTGTATGCTCCGACTACCGCTGCTTTAACCGAGTTCCTTTTATTAAATGAAGGACGGTTGGTCAACCATTTCAATCGAGTGGAAAGGGAACGTTGGATAGTTGGACTTTCTAAGAGCCATAGCAGTTGGATCAATGAGAAGTTGAAGTCCCGTTTCGGTATCTCGCTGTTCGTGCCGGAAGATATGTCGGCCTATAAGGAAGAGACCGATTTCTTTTGGGGCTCGAATAACGCAAATAGGGGACGGACTGATATCTTGGTATATAGTTTTCCCTATACGGCTCAAGAGGCATTTACCGAAGATTATCTGGTCGCTATGCGTGATTCTGTAGTGAGGCGGAACGTACCGGGCTCTTTCCCGAATTCTTATATGAAGACTGAGAAGCGCTTCGAGCTTTCTTACGAGCCGATCACCTACCGTGGCGAATACCGCGGCGTATTGCGTGGTCTTTGGCGTATGGAAGGAGATAAGATGGGCGGCCCGTTTGTCAGCCATGCCCTGCTCGACAAGAAAAAAGGGCGGGTTATCGTAGCGGAAAGCTTTGTCTATGCCCCGGAATCAAAAAAGGCGAACTTGATCCGCCGGATGGAGGCCGCCTTGTTTACGTTGCGATTCGTGGATTAGGATTGATTCTCTCACGTATATAGGCGTAACCTCATGCGTATATACGCATCGGCCTACACGTACGTAAGTGTGGTCTTATACGTATATACGTGTGGCTTTATGCCTATATAGTGGTCTTATCGTCCTAAAAATAGTTTGATTTCCTCCGGAATATATCCCGTCCGTATACGCCACTCTTGCGGATACAGGTTATTGGCCCGGTTGCCAAGGTTCTTTACAAAACCTAGCGGAAGTCTTTGGTAGCGTACCAACACATATCCTTTATCTATGCCGGAGGGTAAGACGAGCGCCTCTTTCTTTAAGAATTTAATAGCGTCTTCCCATTCCAGTTCCACGGATGGAAATGCGTTGGGAGTTAAGGCAGTACTTAAAGCCAGCTCTTGAGACGGGATAAAGTCTTTTCCTTTCGCTTCTCCTAGGCAAATACCGGCGGAAAGTACCCGTAAAGGCTTGGCATTGATGAGTGAAAATAGATCCGAATGGGCTTTGGGATACGCTCGAAGGAAACTGTCGTTCCATTCGAGAGAAAATGAAGTTTCATCCGAAAGGAACAGACGGGCCTCCTGTGGGATGGACGGAGCGGCTTTTCCCCGCTCTTTTTTCCCTTTGGACTTGACACGAATCTCCTCGATCTCGCCTTCCGCTTTCCGGAGGGCGGCGAGGAAAAAGCCTTCGCCCCGTGTCTTATGCGGGAAGAAGCGGTAAACCGGATGTTCAAACCGGAGGGCGCCGGTGATCTGCCATTCCTCTTGGGTAGGGATAGGCAATGCCTCGGCTCCCAGCTCCTCTATTATATAATGTATGTTCTCCTCATCCTCTTCCGTATTATAGGTACATGTACTGTAGATCAAGATACCTCCGGGTTTCAAGGCGTTCCAGATATCATGGATGATGCGCCGCCCACGGGAGGCGCAAAGCCGTACGTTATCTACGCTCCATTCGCCTGTGCTATCCGTATCTTTCCGGAACATGCCCTCACCGGAACAAGGTACGTCGGTGACGATCACGTCGAACAGATGAGGCAATGCCTCTCCGATCTCCTCCGGGTCATTATTGATAACGATCGTGTCCGGGTGGCCCCATTTAGCGATATTCTCGGCCAATACATAACTCCGGCTGCGGATCACCTCATTGCTCACTAACAGGCTTCCATCCGGCAATAAGCTCGCCAGATGCGTGGACTTGCCACCCGGGGCGGCGCATAAATCCAGGCAACGTACCGGCTCTTTCACGTATGCCTTGATCGCTTGTTCCAGAAACATGGAAGACGCTTCCTGCACGTAATAGGCCCCCGCATGGAATAGAGGATCGAAGGTGAAAGACAACCGTTCCGGCAAATAAAAACCGCTCTCGCACCAAGCGACTGGAGCACCTGCTTTGGGAGCGGGAGTCCCTTTCATCGGGTTGATACGGATACTTACGGGAACATCAGCGCTTAACGCTGCCTCTAAACGATCGAACTCCTCGCCAAGTAAAGCCCGTGTACGGGTAATAAAATCAATAGGAAGTGCCATGATTATTCTGTTAGTTTGCGGCAAAAATACTACTTTCGCGGAAAACAAACAGTATGCGAGCATCTCTTTTCCTTATACCAGTTACCTTGGGCGATACGGAACATCGCCGTGTTTTACCAGAGTACAACCGTGACGTGATCTTATCCATCCGGCATTTTATCGTGGAAAACGTGCGTACGGCACGCCGTTTCTTGAAAAAGGTGGAGCCGGGGATCGTGATCGATGACTTGACATTTTATGAGCTGAATAAACATACCTCACCGGAACAAGTAGCTGGTTATCTGGCTCCTTTGGCGAAAGGCGAGAGCGTTGGCGTGATCTCGGAGGCGGGTTGTCCGGCGATCGCTGATCCGGGTGCTGACGTAGTGGCTATCGCCCAACGGAAGGATTATCCGGTGGTACCGTTGGTCGGGCCTTCGTCTATCTTGATGTCGGTGATGGGATCGGGCTTTAACGGACAGAGTTTCGCTTTTCACGGTTATCTGCCGATTGATGCTTCCGAGCGAACGAACACGATCAAGAAATTGGAGGGAAGAATTTATTCCGAGCATCAGACGCAATTGTTTATCGAGACTCCTTACCGGAATAATAAACTGGCCGAGGAGTTGATCCGTACGTGCCGTCCGTCTACGAAACTGTGTATTGCCTCGAATATAACGTGTGAGGATGAGTATATCCATACTCGCCCGGTCAAGGAATGGGCGGGTAAAGTTCCCGATCTGAGCAAGAAGCCCACTATTTTCCTAATCTATAAATAAAAGGATTGATATGAGTTATCAAGCGCACGAGACAGCGGTAATCGATGCCGGTTGTGAGATCGGGGAAGGAACCCATATCTGGCATTTTTCCCATATCATGACGGGATGCGTGATTGGCAGGACGTGTAATATCGGCCAGAATGTAGTCGTATCGCCGGGCGTGGTCTTAGGGAATAACGTGAAGGTACAGAACAATGTGTCTATTTATACGGGGGTGATTTGCGAGGATGATGTGTTCTTGGGGCCTAGTTGCGTGTTTACAAATGTAACCAATCCGCGTAGCGCTATCTCTCGGAAAGACCAGTATAAGGAGACGGTGATTGGCAAGGGGGCCTCGATCGGAGCTAACGCTACGATTATTTGTGGACATACAGTCGGGCGGTATGCCATGATCGGTGCCGGGGCGGTGGTAACGAAGGATGTTCCGGCTTATGCGCTGGTCGTAGGAAATCCATCCCGCCAGATCGGTTGGGTAAGCGAGTACGGCCATCGCCTTGTATTTGACTCCGAAGGATTCGCTACTTGTCCGGAAAGCGGCCAACGTTACCGCCTACACAATCACCAAGTTGATGAGACGGGGCACGCCCCGTCTCATCAATACAGACAATATTAATATTCTATACAAACATGAAAACATCTTTTTTCAAGAAAGGAATCTTAGCGATGGGGATAGCTTGCTGCATGCGGCTTTCCGCCGTAGAGAATCCTGTAGACTACGTGAATACGTTAGTCGGTACCCAATCCAAGTACGAATTATCTACCGGAAATACCTATCCGGCCACGGCCATGCCTTGGGGTATGAACTTCTGGACTCCCCAGACCGGCGAGATGGGCAACGGCTGGACCTATCGTTACGATGCGGATAAGATCCGGGGATTCAAGCAAACCCATCAACCGAGCCCGTGGATGAACGATTACGGGCAGTTCTCCATTATGCCTACTACCGAAGGCTTGGTCTTCGACGAGGAGAAACGGGCTAGCTGGTTCTCTCACAAAGGCGAAGTGGCTACACCTTATTATTATAAGGTCTATCTGGCCGATCATGACGTGACTACCGAGTTGGTTCCGACGGAACGTGCGGCTAAGTTCCGCTTTACATTCCCGGAAACCAAGAAAGCGTATATCGTCATCGACGCTTTCGATAAAGGCTCTTATATAAAGGTATTGCCTGCGGAACGTAAGATCATCGGTTATTCCACGAAGAACACGGGCGGTGTTCCCCGTAACTTCAAGAATTATTTCGTGATCCAGTTCGATAAGCCATTCACGTTCTCCTCTACGGTTAAGAACGGGGCGATCCAGTTGGATGAGTCGGAGGTGAAGACAAACCATGCCGGCGCTATCATCGGTTTTGAGACAAAGGCCGGCGAGGTGGTGCATGCCAACGTGGCTTCTTCTTTCATCAGCACCGAGCAGGCCGAGTTAAACTTGCGTGAGGTGGGAGATACTGGTTTCGATCAGCTAGTGACCAAAGGGAAGGAAATCTGGAACCGGGAATTAGGTAAGATCGAGGTAGAGGATACGAACATCGATAACTTGCGTACTTTCTATTCTTGCTTGTATCGTTCCTTGCTTTTCCCTCGTAGCTTCTATGAGATCGATGCCAAGGGCCAAGTCGTACATTATAGCCCTTATAACGGTGAGGTCTTGCCGGGCTATATGTTTACCGATACCGGTTTCTGGGATACGTTCCGCTGTCTTTTCCCCTTCTTGAACCTGATGTATCCGGAGATGAACCAAAAGATGCAGGAAGGTTTGGTGAACGCTTATAAAGAGAGCGGTTTCTTGCCGGAATGGGCAAGTCCGGGCCACCGGGATTGCATGGTCGGCAATAACTCCGCTTCCGTGGTAGCTGACGCTTATATCAAAGGCTTGAGAGGATACGATATCGAGACGCTTTGGGAAGCCTTGAAGCATGATGCGAATAGCCAACTGCCGAGAACGGCTTCCGGTCGTGTCGCTTACGAGGAGTATAATAAACTGGGTTATGTACCGAATAATATCGGTATCGGACAAAATGTGGCTCGTACCTTGGAATATGCTTATAATGACTGGACAATTTATGCGTTAGGAAAGAAACTAGGCAAGCCGGCAAGCGAGATCGATATCTTCAAGCAACGGGCTAACAACTATAAGAATGTGTACGACCCAAAATATAAGTTGATGGTCGGACGCTCTGATAAGGGCGAGTTCAACCCTTCTTTTAAAGGTACGGACTGGAGCCGTGATTTCTGCGAGGGTAATAGCTGGCATTGGAGTTTCTGTGTTTTCCACGACCCGCAAGGTCTTATCGACTTAATGGGAGGAAAGAAGGAATTCAACCACATGATGGATTCCGTCTTCAAGATGCCTAGTCGTTTGGGTATGGATAGCCGCGGTATGATCCATGAGATGCGTGAGATGCAAGTAATGAATATGGGACAATACGCCCATGGCAACCAACCCATCCAGCATATGGTATATCTATACAACTATTCCGGCGAGCCTTGGAAAGCCCAATACTGGGTGCGCGAGATCATGCACAAACTTTATACCGCTGAGGCGGATGGCTATTGCGGCGATGAGGATAACGGACAGACTTCCGCATGGTATGTGTTCTCTGCCTTAGGCTTCTATACCGTATGTCCGGGCACCGACCAATATGTATTAGGTACTCCTTTGTTCAAATCCGTAAAACTCCATCTGGATAACGGAAAGCAGGTGTTGATCCAAGCGGACAAGGCTGATCGGGAGAACCGTTACATCAAGGGTATGAAAGTAAACGGCAAGACATACACCCGCAATTTCTTGACACACGAGCAGTTGCTAGGTGGCGCGAAAATTCAATACCAAATGAGTGATACCCCTAATAAACAGCGAGGTACGCAGGATAGTGATCGCCCCTATTCATTCTCTTTGGAATAAGAAAACTAGGATGCCCATTGTAAGCATGTTACAATGCCTGTTCTAAACATCTTACGATGCCCATTGTGAAGACCTTACGATGGGCATCGTTGTTTCTTGTAAATTACCGCTTAAAATAATAGCGGACGGAAATTGTTTTTTATTAGTGATTGATTACCTTTGTGACGACTTATCCATCTTTCTTAAATCCTTTTATTTATTAGATGTATGGCAAACTCAAAAGAGATGACGGGGGGAGCTGTATTCCCTCTTCTATTCAGTTTCACGATGCCATTATTGCTCGGGAACTTACTTCAGCAGACTTATTCCTTGATCGATGCCGCTATCGTTGGTAAATTTCTAGGTATAAATTCGCTGGCTGCCGTAGGAGCCAGTACCTCGGTGATTTTCTTGATTCTGGGATTCTGTAACGGATGTTGCGCCGGTTTTGGCATCCCGGTAGCCCAGAAATTCGGGGCGAGGGATTACGCCACGATGCGCCGTTACGTGGCGGTGGGGCTGCAATTGGCTACAGTGATGTCCGTGGTGATCGCCGCAGTCTCCGGTTTCTATTGCCGGGATATCTTGCGGGGGATGCAGACACCCGGGAATATCTTCGATGGGGCCTATGATTATTTGTTTGTTACTTTTATCGGTATTCCTTGTACATTCTTCTATAATTTGTTGGCAAGTATCATGCGGGCTTTGGGGGATAGCAAGACTCCATTCTGGTTCTTGTTGTTCTCTACGGTCTTGAATGTTTTCTTGGATTTATTCTGCATCTTGGGGTTAGGATGGGGTGTGATGGGAGCGGCTATCGCTACGGTTTTCTCGCAAGGGCTTTCCGCCATTTTATGTTATTTATATATGCTTCGGAAATTCCCGATCTTACGGGCTACTTCCTCTGAGGACCGAAGGTTCCATGCCGGGCTGGCCCGTACCTTGTTGGCGATGGGGGTTCCGATGGGATTGCAATTCTCTATTACCGCCATTGGCAGTATCATGTTGCAGAGCGCCAATAACGCCTTGGGCACGGCCTGTGTCGCTGCCTTTACTTCCGCCGCCCGTATCAAGATGTTCTTCATTTGCGCTTTTGAGAGTTTGGGTATCGCCATGGCTACGTATTGCGGACAGAATTATGGGGCGGGAAAGCCAGAGCGTATTTTGCAGGGAATTAAGGTAAGTGCGTTGATGATGCTTACGTATGCCGCCGCTACATGGATGATCTTGATGCTGGGGTCTCGTTGGCTGGCCTTGTTGTTTGTGGCTCCATCTGAGGTCGAGATACTGGACTATACGGAGCAGTTTTTGCATATTTCTTGCTGGTTCTTCCCGGCTGTCGGGCTACTGTGTATCTTGCGTTATGCGATACAAGGGGTAGGTTTCAGCAACCTTGCGATGCTCTCGGGTGTTTCAGAGATGATCGCACGTATCTTGGTGAGCTTGTATGCGGTTCCCGCTTTTGGGTTCTTAGGCGTTTGCTTCGGTGATCCGTTGGCTTGGGTCGCCGCTGACTTATTCTTGATACCTGCGTTTTTGTATGTTTATAAAAAGATAAAGAAAAGATTAGATGATGAGAAAGTATCGGTGTCCGCAGTGTGATATCCCTTCTATGTATGTAAAGAATGCAGACGGGGAACGTCTTTTAGTGTATGTTTACGAGAATGGGGAGGTCGTTCCCAAAGATCCTACTGCGGATCTGTCCGGATTTGACTTGACAGAGGTATTTTGCCTAGGATGCTCATGGCATGGGGCACCTAGGAAATGCCGGTGATTTCCAAATTCAATTGTTTACATAGATTGAAGTTGTATAAAGAAGATGATGAAAAAAGCGATAGCTGCGATTAGGGCGATAGAAGAATATAGGCGGAATGGCTTGTCTTGTTTATAGACTCCATAGGCTAATCCTATCAAAGCGCACAGTATTATACCTATTGGGATGCCGAAGAAGCCTAAAGCAATGACGCTAATAAGCATTACCCATCCCATAGCTATTAATATTTTACTTCTGATAGTTCTCATCTTTAGAATTTGTTTAGTTATTGGATATAATTGACTATTCTGATGTTGGACAAAATGGTACCTCGGCATGTATCTCTATTTTCTCGGAAGTGATAGGATGCGTGAATGCTAGATATTCAGCGTGCAGATAGAGCCGTTCCGCCTTTCGTCCGTAAAGCTCGTCGCCAAGGATGGGGCAATGAAGGCCTTGGGGATGGGCGGCGTGTACCCGTAGCTGGTGGGTACGTCCGGTCTGGGGATAAAAGGCGATAAGGGTTTTTCCTGAAGTCCGTTCCAATACCCGGTAGTGCGTGAGGGCAGGTTTCCCGAATTCTTCGCTTACGATTTGTCGGGGTCTGTCCAATGGATCGGGGCATAGCGGGAGACGGATCTCACCCTCATCTTGGGGAACTTCGCCCTCTAATAAGGCGATATACCTTTTCTGGATGGTTCGGTTCTTGAATTGGGCTTGCAGGTTCTGATGCGCTTCTTTGGTCTTGGCGGCGAGTAGTAAGCCAGATGTCGCCATATCCAAGCGATGTACGATAATTGGGCCGGTGGCTTCCGGGTAAAGGATCGATAGCCTTTGATAGACGGAGTCCGCGTCTCCCTTGCCGGGAACGGAGAGCATACCTTCCGGTTTATTGATGACCAACAAATAGTCGTCCTCATAAAGGATATCCAGTTTCGTCTCCCGGTGAGAGTCCGCCAATAACGGATTCTCATCTACCCGCAATCCCTGTAGCATATGATGGAGGATCGGCTCGCATTTTCCTTTGCAAGCCGGATAATAATACCCATGGTGCCGAATCTCCGTCTTGGGAGAATCGCCCCACCAGAACTCTGCCATGGCGATCGGCTCCAACTGATGCTGGTAGGCGTATTGTAAGAGTTTAGGGGCGGCGCACTCACCCGCTCCGGCAGGCGGCGTACCTTGTGAGGTAGGAGCGAACAGTTCGCATAAGTCCTTCACCTCGCCCCGGGCGTTCAGGATTCGGAATTGTTCGAACAACTTACGTTGCAAGGCCGCCGACCGTCGCTTGCGTTCTTGCTTCAGTTGCTCGATCTCTTGTTCAAGCCGATCCACCTTGGCTTGATCCTCCTCCAGTATAGACCGCAATGATTTCTTGGTTAGCTTGTGAGCGGCTTTCATGTGTTGGCTCTCTTTAATAAGAAGTGCGGTCTCTTCTTCCGTGAGAGGGAATTGCCGAAGTCGGTCGCGCTCCTCTTTCCTCTTTTTCATCAAGTCTTTTGCGGCCTGTAATACGAAATCGCAGTATTCGATCGTGCTTTGTAACCTCGACCGTGCGTCTTCGAGAGCTGGAGAGGCTTGCAGGGTTCGGATACGGGCATTGATCTCATTGATCTGCTCCTCCTCTTGCCGGAAGAAACCATCCGGTTGTAATAGGTCATAGATCGGGGGGACGAAGAAAGGATGTACATTCTTCCCCGCTAGGTTACCGGAGAACGCAGCCAGATAGCCGACCTCTCCGGCGGGAGTACGAACCACCAATACGCCGAACATTTTTCCGGTTTGTAACTCTTCCCGCCATTCGGTTCGTTCTTTCAGGTATGCCTGCGTCTCCTCAGCCGCTATTACGCATAGAGGATGCGGTGTATAGTGAAAAGGATACGTGAATCGTTCCGGTAAGGGGATCGATTGTATCGGTTGGGCAAACGTGTGAAACTTAGATTCCATCATTCATTTTTTAATAGACAATAAGCGTAAACGGCCGGTGCCGTAGGATCTCCCTCTTGATACAATCCCGGACGGGAGATACGATCCCATTGGATCAACGACCGGGTCTCTTTTGCGGAGAGAGCTTCGCCGACGATCTCGTTCCATGCTTGTCCGTCCTTACTCCAGTAGAACGTGCTATGCGTACCGTCGGTCACTTTCATCCGTAGATATAAAGGCGAGGCGGGAAGAGGAAGATCGGCCAATTGATGTTCTTTCCCCTCTAGGATATATTTCAATATCAAACGGTCTCCTGCGCATCCGCAGGTGATTAGGTTATTTGCGTCTCCGTACATCGTGATTCCTTTCCAACTGTCATTCCGGTTTACGATCGCTGTTTCCAACGTGTAATTCGGGGAGGTTGGGCGTAAACAAAGTGCCGCTCCGGTCTTTACGCCGGGTTTCGGTGTTCTGGATAGAGATAGTTTACCGTTCTTGATCTCGGTCTTGACATCCGTGTAAGGATAGTTCCAACTCCATTCGGGACGCAAGGTAGCACCGGTGAAATCATCCGAGAAATCGAATACCGGCACTTGTGCGGACTCGGCAAATGGCATGGGTTGCGTGCGGCTTGCATATTCCCCGGTTACGAAGTGAGGCCAATGATCCTCGCCCATTCTCACCTCTTGCAGATAAGGTTGGCGACCTTGGTAGAAGCCGCTTCCCGGCTGGTAAGCGTGGCATAAGTAATACATGCGTCCGTCCGGTGTTGTCGTAATCGTTCCGTGACCGATGGAGAGAACCTCCTTGCTTCCGTGCAAGATCGGGTTTCCTTGGTATTTCTCGTAAGGACCCTCCAGCTTCTTCGAGCGAGCCACGGATACGGCGTAATCGCTCTGCGGGCCGCAACAGCCTCTCACGGAGTAGATGATATAGTAATATCCGTCTTTCTTGAACCAATGCTGACCTTCCATACCTTGACGCTCATCGTCACGCAGCAGGCTGAAAGGCTTTCCGTCTAGGCGAAGCCCATCGTCCGTCAACTTACAGGCCAATAACTCTATGGGTTGGTTATCCAATCCATAAGCCTTCCAACTGATGTAAAGTTTGCCTTTGTCCTCCAAGATAAATGCGTCTATCGCTTCCTTCCCAAACTCTACCACCGGGCCGTAATCCTTGAACTTGCCCGTAGGTGAATCCGCCACGGCGACACCGATGCACGAGATGTTATCCGATTGCTTCCGGGCCGTATAATAGACATATACCTTCCCTTTATGCTGATACCATTCCGGAGCCCAGAATGAGGATTTAGTCCATTCCGGCTTCTCGTCGAATACATGTCCGGTTTGCTGCCAGTTCACCAAATCGGTAGAGGTGAAAACCGGATAATAAGGGGCCCATTCCGAGGAGGTGCCAGTGATATAGTAAGTCTGGTCGATCCGGATAATGGAAGGATCGGCTACGTCACCGTGGATCACGGGATTGGTAAAATAGGATTCTTGTTGCGCTAGTCCTGTGGCCAAGGAGGCGGCACAGAAGAATAGTGTGAAAATCTTTCTCATGTTTTATCGTATTTTTTTTAAGATGTTCTTACGTACGGTTCGCAAAGAGATTTGTAGTAAATCGGGTTCCGCCAGATCGAGTAGTGTCTTATATTCCTGTAATAGCTCTGGAATGGGACGGCATAACTCATATCCCAGTTTCATGCAAAGCGTTTGCACACCGGGTAATTCCTTCGCTGAAAGCATCCGGTCCAGGCAGAAGTTTAGGAAATCTACCCGTGGGGGATTCGCCTGGGGCTGTCGTACAAGCAAGTTCAAGAGAATGCGTCGTTTACCGGAGTGCTCACAGTTAAGCACCTCATTTATCAGCTCATCCTGTTTATCATATAGCCATTCGTTTTCCTTGGTCGAGAAATGGCTACAGACCCATAACGCTTGATAACTAACGGCATCATCCGGATCGAATATCAGATCGTATAGCTCTGCTTTCCGTTCTTGGTTCCCTTGTACATAAAATAATATCTCATGGATATCCTCTATATGACAGCGGCTTGATAGTCTATCTTTTAGGTCCATTCTCAATCTTTGTTGTTGTGTTAAGATCATTCCCTTAAATTTTTAAGGAAGTGTAACTTGAAGATGAAGTATCGGGAATGGCTTGTGGGAGGAATCCGTCTCGTCTCTTCCTATCACTTGGAATCCCAGATGCTGATAGAAATGAAGTGCGGTTGTGTTTTGCTCATTTACGTCGACTTTTCGGATGGGTGTCTCTTGCAAGGCGAATTGGATAAGTCGTTTACCTAATCCTTTGCCTTGCTCTTCCGGATGTACGAAAAGCATCTCGATAAGCTCATCGCTTAAGCCCATGAAGGCGGCGATCTTTCCTCGCTCATTTCGGATGATATAAAGTTCTACCAATGGGAAATATCCGGGAACAAGTTCTTTATAAAATAAGATATCCTCTTCTTTTAGGAAATGATGGGTACTACGTACGGACGCTTCCCAAAGCAGAAGAAGCTCATTGAAGTCCTCGAAGGAGGGACGGGTTATCGTTCGCCTCATCGGGGTGTACTTCATCCCATGTGTAGTTTGTTCTTCGCAGATTGGTTCGAACCCGAATTTCCGGTAGATTGGGATTGCATAGGAAGAGGAATTGACTGTCATTTCCGAGACTGGCTTATCTTGGATAGCGGCCTCGAATAATCGTTTGCCGATACCTTTTCCATGATACATAGGCGTGATGAAGAATAAGGAAATATGCTTTCCTTCATTTTTTGTCGCGATTAGACCTATTAATGACTCACCCTCGAATGCTCCGTAAATGGTTAGCTCATTTACCAGATCCTTATTGTAAATGAAACTCTTGAAGGTTTCCAATCCCTCTTCGTCGAAGTCATTCTTGCCACATTGGATGAACACGTCCAAAGACAAGGTTAATGCCCTATCGTATTCGTTTACCTGTAATTGTCTTATTTGCATAAATGGATTATAAGTCTTTGTTCCCAACTAATTTCTCATCCGCTACGATCTCAAAATGATGCGCATCGATGAATCGCCCGTTTTTGTAACAAGCTTTTCGGAAGATGCCAGTCTTCTTGAATCCCACTTTCTCTAATACCCGCATGGATGCCAGATTATATTCATACACCGTGGCGAATATACGAATAACCTCCGTATGCTCAAAATAATACTGGATCGCATCGGCTAACGCTTCAGAGGTAATCCCTTGGTTCCAATATCTCTCACTGATCCAATAACCAACTTCCGCATTGAAACGTTCCACATCCGCTCCTCTCACAAAACCTATATTGCCGATTGCCTCACCATGAACCACAATGCAGAAATCCGATATTTCAGTTTTTTCTCGTGCTTGGCTGATGAAGCAGCGGGCATTTTCTTTTGTATAAGGATGAGGCAATCCATCCCGACAGTTATCCCAGATCTTCTTGTTATTAAGGTGCAAGGTTAAGGATTCCGTATCTTGACCTTCCCAACTCCTGAGCGTATATAAATCTTTTGTTACTACTATCATAAACTATTGTTTTTGTTTGAAAAGGAATGATGGTCAAGATAATAGCACAAATGATCCTCTATTTGTCCAGTATGCATTAGTTCTGCTTGATGAAGCCGTCCTTCGTATACGAATCCATTCTTCTCTAATACACGTTGTGAGCGTTGATTGTGAGGATAACAATTCGCCGTGATCAAATGTAAATTCATTTGAGTGAACCCATAATTCAATACGGATTGCACTGCTTCTGTCATGAAGCCTTGTCCCCAACACTCTTCTTTTAGCCAATAACCCAGCATGCGAGCATGTGGGTTTTCTCTTTTGGGATCAGGAATGATGCCAATGGAGCCAATGACTTGTCTTGTCTCTTTTGATACGATTGCCCAAACCCCTTCTTTTCCGATAAATATGGTATTTAGTACATCAATAGTCTCTTCGATCGTTTCGAGAGGTTTCCATCCGGCGTTATTGCCTAGGTTTGGATTCTTACAGCTCTCAAAAACATCAGGAGCATCGCTTTCGCTAAAAGGACGGAGCACGAGACGGTTGGTTTCTATGTTCGATGTTTGTGTCATATACGGATGTTTATTTAGTCGAGATAGATCATTTTCTTGCTCATCCCACCGTCAATTGTAATATTCTCGCCATTAATGAAATCGTTTTCCTCTTGACAAAGAAATAAGCACATACGGGCGATATCCTCCGGCTTTCCCACCCTTCCGGACGGATGTTGAGCATGATCCTCCGGGCGAAGCTGGTCGTAATTGTTATTCTGTATCCAACCGGGAGCGATAGAGTTTACCGTGATATGCCATTCCGAGAGCGATAAGGCCAACGCATGTGTCAAAGAATAGATACCTCCTTTAGAGGCGGCATATCCCTCGCTACCGGGTTCACTCATCAAGTAACGGGTAGAGCAGATGTTGATAATCCTGCCGTATGGATTGGGGGTATCGAGAGATTGCCGATGGAGCGCTAATCGCCGGGAAGTGATGAACGCAGGACGTAGGTTTATGGATAATATCTTATCAAAATCCTCTACACTCGTTTCCGTGATGGATGAGAACTGGCTGATACCCGCGTTATTGATGATGATATCGATATCGCCCCATTCCTCGATGATCTTTTGCAGGCAATTCTCCAATGCGGTCTTATCGCTAACGTCCACGGGAAAGAATTGAGTTCCGGTTTGTAACGCAGTCTCTTTTCCTGATGCTTCGTTTTTATCACAGAACGCTACTCGATGGCCAGCTCCCCTGAACGTTCTCACGATGGCTTTTCCGATCCCCTCGGCCCCACCGGTAATGAAGACTCTTCTTGTTTTATGGAGTGTCTTCGTATTGTGACTGGTTCTTGTCCCGGAGATTTTCCGGGCTTGATATTGCTCGTATTTTTTTTCCAAATAGTTGTCTGCCATGATCCATTATTAGTTGAAAGAACAAATATAGTGTTTAACTAAATAGGTTGTGCGCTTGTTTATAAGGTAAAGATCATTTAGAATCATGAAAATAGCGATCAGCGGTGCGAGTGGATACATAGGCCAGCATCTTACTCTTTTTTTTACGGAAAAGGGTGATGAGGTGGTTCCTTTAGGAAGGAACCTGTTTAAGGAGGAGAATTTCGATGAGCTTTGCCATCGTGTGGAATCGTGTGATGTGGTCATTAATCTGGCGGGTGCTTCCATCAATAAGCGCTGGACAAAAGTGTATAAACAAGAATTATATGATAGTAGAATCCGGACAACCCATCAGTTGGTAAATGCCATAAATACCCGGGATATTTTCCCAAAGTTGTTTATATCAACTTCTGCCGTAGGCTATTATCCCACATCCGGAGAATATGACGAATATAACAATCGGCAAGGTGAGGATTTCTTGGCCCGGTTATGTGGCGCATGGGAAAAGGAAGCGCGGGCGTGTTTGCCGGATGTGCGGCTTGTGATTGCCCGGTTCGGGGTCGTACTCTCGGAGGATGGCGGGGCATTGAGACAGATGCTTCAATTGCAACGTCTCTCCCGGATAGGTGTGGTGATAGGCGATGGCCAACAGAGTTTTCCGTGGATCAGCGTGCATGATTTGTGCCGCTCTTTTGATTTTATGATACAAAATAGTACGTTGAGAGGAGTGGTCAATCTTGTCTCTCCGCAATGTATCACCCAAAAGCAACTGGCATATGCGCTGGCGAGAGCGGATGGAACCCGTTGGGTTATGCCTTTGCCTACATTCATTTTCCGACTGATGTTCGGTGAAGGAGCCTCGTTTGTAACGGAGGGGCAAACGGTTCATCCTACGAAATTATTGGAGTCTGGTTTTACATATGATTATCCGACAATAGAAAAGCTTATGAATATAACAGATCATCGTACCGTGCAGGCACTGGATGTCCGCCGGTATATGGGACGGTGGTATGAGATCGCCCGTTACGAGAATCATTTCGAGAAAGGTATGACGGATGTTACGGCTACTTATACATTGCGATCGGATGGAAGAATCCGTGTGGAAAACGAGGGGTTTAAAGATGGAATCCATAAAAAAGCAGTAGGCCGGGCGAAACAGCCGGAACCGGAAAATAGCCCGGGTAAATTGAAAGTCGCTTTCTTTTTATGGTTCTATTCAGATTATTATATCTTCGAACTCGACGAACATTATCAGTATGTTGTGGTAGGAAGCAGTTCTGACAAGTATCTCTGGATTTTGAGTCGTGATAAATCCTTGCCGGAAGCGGTTATGGAAGATTTGCTCGGCAAGATAATGAAACGAGGATATGATATCTCTAAATTGGTTTATAACAGAATTTGATTACATAGTTTCCAAAATTAGTATTGATAGTAATCTAGGCTACTATCAATACTAATTGTTATTACCCTGTCATTTATTTCAATTGTTTTCCATCAGCAAAGGCATTTCCTACCTTTTCGCCCACTCTCAAATAGTCGTTGTTGAATGGATCAAAGATGATGGGAGCGGCTTTAGCTACATTCACCTTGCCGTTCTCATCAAGTACACGCTCGTCAACACTGACATTTACGATCTCGCCACGGAGTATGCAAGTATCCGGATCGTAATCTTTTAATTTACATTCGATAGCCACGGCCAATTCGTCGATCAACGGAGCATCTACGAAGTCTGATTTTGTAGCGTGAAATCCTGCTTTGGCAAACTTGTCGGTAACTTTATTGCCCGACACGATACCTACATAATCACAAGCTACGACATGATCGGCATCTGCCATGCTTACCGTGAAAGCTCCACGCTTCAGGATATTCTTAACTGTCTTGTGACCGGCGCTAAGACACATGCTGATCTCATTCATCTCACTGATACCGCCCCAAGCGGCGTTCATCGCGTCGGGAGTTCCATCTTCTCCATACGTGGCGATAATAAATACGGGTTGCGGATAGCTCAAAGGCTTCGCTCCAAAATTCTTTCTCATAATCATTTATTTTTTAGTCCAATTCTTGATATCTTCTTCTGTCACTCCGTTCATCAACTTCCCTTTTTGCCAGTTCACATCCGGATAGGCTTTCCGCAATTCACTCTCTGCGTTCGAGATACTGCTGCTGCCTGATGTGGCGAATGGGATAACGGTTTTACCCGAGAGATCGTATTTTTCCAAAAAGGTGTTGATGAGTCTTGGGGCTTGATTCCACCAGATGGGAAATCCTAGGTAAACGGTGTCATACTCCGCTAGGTTCTTCAAATCATCGATAATGGCCGGTCGTGATGTAGGATCGTCCATCTCTACGCTGCTGCGTGAGGATTTATCCCGCCAGTTCAGATCGGCGGAGGTATAGCTTTTCTCAGGTTGGATCTTGTGAAGATCACCACTGACAATAGACGCGACTTGTTGGGCCGCTTTTTCAGTATTTCCCGTTGCCGAGAAGTAAGCCACTAAAACTTTTGTCCCTTCGGCAGCCTTTTGCGCATAAGAGGCGATACATACCATTGAGACCATGACCATGAATAATACGATTCGTTTCATACTTCTTGAATTTTTGTTGTTTTTATATTCATTACGAGAATGCTATGTATTTATGGCGATAAAGATAGGAGAGAAAAATGAAACAGTTTGTACCCAAATTACTGATATATCTGATATTTTTGGCGATACGATCCTTATCTTTGTAAGGCGATTAACAAAAAGAAGGAAGTATCATGCTTGCGTACACTTATATTGAACAAGGGAAATTTGAATTGCGAGAGAAACCGATACCGGAAATAAAGGATTCACGGGACGCTATCGTACGAGTGACTTTGGGTAGCATTTGTTCTAGCGATCTTCATATTAAACACGGTAGCGTACCACGTGCGGTATCCGGAATAACCGTTGGGCATGAGATGGTTGGTGTGGTGGAAAAGGTGGGTGCCGATGTTACTGCAGTCAAGCCGGGTGACAGGGTGACCGTGAATGTCGAGACCTTTTGCGGAGAGTGTTTCTTCTGCCGGCGTGGATATGTCAATAATTGTACCGATCCCAATGGCGGTTGGGCGTTGGGCTGTCGTATCGATGGGGGGCAGGCGGAGTATGTCCGGGTTCCTTATGCGGATCGAGGCTTGAATCATATCCCAGATACGGTCAGTGATGAGCAGGCTTTGCTGGTCGGTGATGTGTTAGCGACAGGTTTTTGGGCCGCTCGTATCTCGGAGATTACAGAGGATGATACGGTTCTTATCATTGGCGCCGGTCCTACGGGGATCTGTACTTTGTTGTGCGTGTTGTTGAAGAAGCCACGACGTATTATTGTTTGCGAGAAGTCTCCGGAAAGGGCCCGGTTCGTTCGCCAGCGTTATCCCGAAGTCTTGGTGGCAGATCCCGAAAACTGTAAGGAATTTGTTCTTCGTAACAGCGATCATGGCGGTGCGGATGTCGTATTGGAGGTCGCGGGGAGTGAGGATACCTTCCGCTTGGCATGGGATTGTGCCCGTCCGAACGCCATTGTCACCATCGTAGCCCTCTATGATAAACCTCCGCTTCTTCCTTTGCCAGACATGTATGGCAAGAACTTGACTTTCAAGACTGGTGGGGTGGATGGCTGCGATTGCGCCGAGATTCTTAACCTAATAGAAGAAGGTAAGATAGACACGACGCCTCTTATTACCCATAAGTTTCCATTGAGCGAGATTGAGGAGGCTTACCGTATCTTCGAAAACAGGTTGGATGGGGTTATAAAGGTGGCGATTGAGGGGAATCTCATCAAACCTGTCTTTGTTTTGCCGCATACACCTTGATTCTCTCCTCGCAACATTGTTGCGTGATATCCCGGAGCCGTTCTACTTTGGGTATAAGCGCCTCGATATCTTCTTTAGTGACGCGGAAGTGTAAATTATAACGAGCTTGAACGTATGCGTCCTGCAGCAAATCGAAAAGTCGTTTTTCTTCTTCCGTATCCCGGGGAAAGGCTTCGGATGACTCTAGGGAATGCGTTTTGGCTCTGCCGGATAACGTTATTAGGCTATGCTCTTTGGGACTATACAATGTAAAAGTCAAGATTATGCTGTTGTAATAATTCTCACAAGCTTGATGCAAATGAAAAGAACATATTTTATATCTCTCGTCGTTTTTGTCATACATTGCATTTCGTAAAAAATCATTCGCACGTTCAAACCTGTCGTTGTAATACTCCTCCGCCAACTCTTTTATCTCCCGATAGTTCAGTTTACGACGGCGGGCCAACTTATAACGGCCGCTGTTGTAAAGCATGATACCTTCTCGCTTGATATCGGTATAGAAATATCGGTTTTTATCGATGGCTTTATTCAAGTCGTCGATGCTTTCGTCTATAAATTGTACGGTGGTGGATGCGTATCTGTTCTTCCCTTTGTAGTAATTATCGGTGGCCTTGCTCAAGATGTGATTGATAATATATCTTTGGAAACGGGTACTGGTAACTACCAAAATATCATAATCGCTCATAAAACAGGTGCGGATACCGTATTCGATGCGTTGGTCGTAGTCAACGTATGTATTCCGGGCATAACTTCCGTAGAGAATGATCATCTCGCAATCGGGAAGTACTTCCAGTACGCACTCTACAATTCTTCTGAGGTCATCCCGTTTCTGTTCGGGAAGGTAATTGATGGATGTTTTCATTCTTCGTTTATCTATGCAAATTGTTTGTAATCACTTTTTACTTTCAATGAACATTGTTCTGTCCCGATAGCCTTTACGATAGCTAAAAGCGGTGCGCTGAACTGTTCGGTTAGCTTGTTCGGTACTTGTTCGGTCGACTTGTTCGGTTGGCTGTTGTGGGGTCATGATTTTCTCCCATCATTAAGTTTCTGAAAAATGCGATCAAGAAACTCATATCCGGTTCAACGTCTTTTCGCACATTTCTATAATTCGCACGAACCAGCGCATTGCGAAAGTACCAAGAGTTGTCGGCAAACAGATCATTGTTCACGTCAAAACCGATGCTACGCAAATGCTTTATAGCTGTATCTTTTAAATAATCGGATGTTTGCAAGCCATCTACAGCTTGTAAACCAATGGCTGTTTTCCAAGCTGAAGCCTTTTCTTTTTTGTCGGGCTCACTACCACGGATGTATGATTCGAAATCTATGTCCATATGTATCCATCATGATTATAAACAGGCAATAAAGATATAAAATATCCTGCTATGTGATAGTGAAAAGATGAAGAAGTTGTATTGGCTCGGTCTTTTACGTATTATGAGTTTCCTGTAACATTGAATTTATAAAAATATCTACAATATCTACCACTCTATTGTGTACTCTCTGTAAATAAGAATATTACCTATAGGTTGTAGATCTCCAAACATCTACAATTATTATTCAATATCTACCACTTATTATTGATTTTCATGTGTTTTTCTTTGCGGGTAAAGAGAAAAAGTGTTATATTTGAAGAATACTGAAAATCTAAAAGATATGATAGAAAAACTCGATTACGCTATGGTGCCGACAGGCTTTGTACATTGTTTTAATGAAAATTGTAAGAACGCCAACCGCTGCTTGCGGCATCAAATTGTCCGTTTTATCCCCGATACGCTTTGGGCGGTGAGCATCGTGAATCCCGCACGTACCAGTCCTACCGGAAAGTGTGCGGCTTTCATGGCGGATACTCCCGTGCAATACGCTGTCGGCATGGATCACCTATTAGACCAGATACCTTATCTGGAGGCGAAACGCATCAAGCAACGTCTGTTGATGACATACGGTAAGAATAAGTTTTATCAGTTTAAGCGCAAGGAAAGAACCTTCTCGCCCGAAGACCAACAGTATATCCGTCAGGTCTTTCGGGCGTACGGAGTAGAGGATGAACCAGTCTTTGATGCTTGGCAGAGTGGATACCGATGGACGAAGGGATAAGAGCTGATAAGAGTTTCCCTTAGGAGAACAAAGAGTTTCTCTTAGGGAAAACAAAAGTTTCTCCTAGAGGAAACAAAAGTTTCTTTAGGAAGAAACAAAAGTTTCATTAGTGGAAAACTTTTGTTTTTCTATAGGAAAAACTGTAAGCATAAGTTATTCAACTTCTTAAATAATATATTAGACATGAAAATAACCAAGCAAACAGCCTATCGACATACCGTTGCGCAGCGGGCGATGCGTATGGAGGAGATCGTGGCATGGGTAAAGGATGAGCGGACGAGGGATAAGCTTGCGCTCTTTCGAGAGAAATTAAGGCGGGCTTATCCCGACAAACGGTATCCGTTTACCCGGAAATTACCTCAGTTGCTCTTTGCCGGAACTTTTCGAAAAGGCGAGTTGAAGGAGTATAATGGCTGGATTTTGCTGGAGATCAATCGATTGAAGAGCATAGAAGAGGCTTTGTCCTTGAAACAAAAAATAGTGGAATATCCGCAGACACTGTTCGCTATGATCGGCTCTAGCGGACGGAGCGTGAAGTTCGTGGTGGCTTATACCTATCCCGACGGGTCGCTTCCCCGTTCGCGTACGGATGCTGAGGTTTTTCATGCGCACGCTTACCGACATGCGCTCAAGACGTATGAGCCTCGCCTTTCTTATCCCATCGAGCTGAAACGTCCGGTGCTGGAGATGGGCTGCCGCCTCAGTTATGATGTCGATGTGTATTACAATCCGGACGCCCTTTCCATTCATCTGGAGCAGCCTGTGGCTATGCCCGACGAAAGCGCCTACCAGGAACGGTTCGAAAAACGGGTGCCGGTACCGGTAGAGAGTGCCGGGCAGACGCTTTATGACCAATACCGTTACGTTGCCATCCAATATGAATTCGCTTTGCAGCGGGCTTTGGAGGAACATGGAAGTTTGAGCATAAAGATGGATTTCAAACCTTTGTTGGTCACTCTTGGAAGACTTTGTTTCGCGGCTGGGGTAGAAGAGGAGGATTGTGTGAAGTGGACGATGCTCTATCTGGGGAATCTGATCTCGGAAGTGGAGATTCGGGAGACCTTGAGGCAGTCGTATCGGTTAGTCTCCGATTCGGACTTTGGTTGTACGTCCCTTTACAAGCCGGAGCAACTACAGAGCTTGAAAATGGAGGAGTTTATGAACCGCCGTTACGATTTCCGGTACAATCTGATGTCTGGCGGACCGGAATATCGGGAGAAAAACACCTTCTGTTTTGACTATCGCCCCGTGACGGATCGTGTGCTGAACAGTATCGCCTTGAATGCCCAGAAAGAAGGATTGCAGCTATGGGACAGGGATGTACGGCGTTTTGTCTTTTCAGATCGCATCCCGGACTATGCACCTATCGAGGACTATTTGACCCGCTTGCCCGTGTGGGATGGCAAGGATCGCATCCGTCCGCTGGCCGCACGCATCCCTTGCGACAACGTACGGTGGGAACAGTTGTTTTACACTTGGTTCCTGTCGATGGTAGCGCACTGGCAGGGACGTGACAAACAGCATGGCAACAGCCTTTCCCCGCTCTTGGTGGGCGGGCAGGGGTGCGGGAAGTCCACGTTCTGCTTCAACCTGTTGCCACCGGACTTGAATAAGTATTACACGGACAGCATCGATTTCAGCAAGAAGCGGGATGCCGAGCTGTATCTTACCCGTTTCGGATTGATCAATATTGATGAGTTCGACCAAGTGAGCGCGAGGCATCAAGGCTTCTTGAAGCATCTGTTGCAGAAGCCGGTCGTAAATGTGCGCAAGCCTCATGCTACGCAGGTGGAATCGGTGAAACGTTACGCTTCCTTTATCGCTACGAGCAACCATACGGATTTGCTGGGCGATCCTTCCGGCAGCCGCCGTTTCATTTGTATCGAGGTGAAAGGGATGATAGACAATGCCCAGCCTATCGATTATCTCCAGCTCTATGCGCAAGCGGTTGCCGCCTTGAAGAATAACGAGCGTTATTGGCTGACGCATGAGGAAGAGGTCTCGCAGATGCAAGCGAACGAGGCGTTTCAACAACGTCCTTTGTTCGAGGATCTGTTTTTTCAATATTATCGTCCCGCTTCGCATAAGGAGGAAGGTTTGAAGATCTCTGCCGGAGAGATCTACCTATCGCTGCAAAAAAAGAGCGGCGTAAAACTTCCGATGAGCAATGTCTCCGTCTTTGGTCGCTTCTTGAAAAAGATAGGGCTTAAGACGCAGTTAGCGAGTAGGGGACGGTTGTATTTAGTGGTCGAAAAGTAGTAAATGGTGGTAGATGTAAGTTGTTGGTGGTAGATGTTTTATTATCTACCACCATTAGATAAGTGATTTATAGATAGGGACTTTTAAGGGTAATGGTAGATGTGGTAGATGATTTCGCATTATTTAAATTCATACACATCTTATGGGATACATCCCCAGCTTTCAGCTATAAACCGCGATAATAATTTATCCCACTTCTGGATCTTCCCAAACACCTGTTTTGTTCATTCGATAGCTTCTCTCTATCTTTTGGGAAGAGTCTGCCTCCAGCGCATAGAGTATTTCACGACAGAACTCCAGAGTTGCAAATCCGTTGGCGGTAATAATGTTTCCGGCTCTGACAGCCGGTTCATCCATATAAAGATTTTCACCTGTATAATTAACCCCCGCAAATTGTTTGAGGTAATCCAATCCGTTGCTGGTATGATTTACATGGTTCAAGAAACCGTGTATACCAAGAAAAACGGAGGCGTTACAAATACCGGCCACCAGCCTCTTCTTCTCGATGGCCTCTTTTACCAGAGGAACAATGGCTTCGGCTTCCGGGGTGAACCAGCTCATGCCACCTATTAATACGATTCCTGCATAATCGGCCGGAATGTCATTGATTCCATAGTCGGGGAGCACCTTGAATCCTCCGATAGATACAACTGGCTCTTTCCTGACAGATACGGTTTTAACTATATATTTGCTTTCACTTCCGGGTTCAACACCTGCATTGAGGTTTGGAGCGATATAAGCTCCTTCCCAATCGGCAAAGTCTTTTAACAAGACGAATAGAATTTCTTTTTTCATTATTTATTGTATTTATCGAAGTTATACTTCTTTCTAATCTCGTTTTGCTCGTCAGGCGAAAGAGATTTGAAATATCCTTTCCAGCCTGGGCAGAAGTTTATGTGCCAACGCCAAAAGCGTCCCATTAATGACTGAGGGCTTTTATCGTATTTTTTCCTTAGGGGGCAGTTGTTGCAGTTACTTTTTTGCATGGATGTTACAGAATGCTTGTTGTTTACAAAGGTAATGCTTTTATTGGAATTGCTTTATTTCAATCTTTGTTTATTATGATAATATACCCCATCTGATATAATTGCCAATATTTATCGTAATTTTGCATTATTCGTGAAGATGGTAGTTGTTATGAGCATCCTCATTGGTTTGAATTGGCAAAGAATAAATGGGCGCAGGTTTATAAAACTACGGGAACTCCATGTAGTTGTTGGATGTGTAGAGGGGAGGAGTACGACCGCAAAGGATATAAGCAAGAGACTTTGCGTATTATCAAAGAATCAGAATATTAGATGTTTAATGAAAAGAAAGAAAAGATGTTGAAAGGTAAAACAGTTCTTGATGGTTTGTAAGTGTTTAATAGAGCCGTACACCGTTATAGGCTCAAAAATCTTACAAACAATGAGTAGAAGTAGAAAAGTAACCTTATGAGAAAAGTTAGAAAGAATACAGCAACTAGACAGGTCATTCATATTGTCGGTGAAGGATTGACTGAATTATTCTATTTCAACCATTTGAAAAAGTTGCTTGGTTATAGGTACTCTATTTCTCCACGTCTGTTTGACAATAATAGTGTTATAAAGCTATCAAAAAGTTAGCGAATAGTTGATTGGTTCTCAAGAAAATTCAGTATTTTTGCACTCACAATTGAATAAAAGCATTAAAAAAATTACAATGCTGCAGAATAGAATGAACATATTAGTAAACACATTATGTCGAAGCACAGTATGCTTTGAGCGTATGTCGTATGTTCATACTTTAGGCATTGGGTCATTCGGTAAATTCAAAAACACTTTCCAGCGAACGTTTTATAGACAGGTAGGAGTACATTAGATGCAGGTATTCCTATTAAAAAGATAAATTGAAGCCGTTGAAAAGTCCTTACTAAATTTTTCAACGGCTTTGTTTTTGCCCATTGGTGACGTTCGCATTATGCGCTCTACTCCGTCATTTCCGTCCATGGGCATTGAAAACTTCAGTTTTATTAACCAGCGCAGTGATGTGCATAAAAAAAGAAGATTATGGATTACAAATTCAACGGAAGCGGGGTGTTCTTTACATCCGATACCCACTTCAATCATACCAATATCATCAGGTTCTGTAGCAGACCATTCAAGGATGTAGAACACATGAATGAAACACTTATTGCCAACTGGAACCGTGTGGTCGGTCCGGATAATATCGTATTTCATCTTGGCGACTTCTGTCTTGGTGGCTCTGCTGAATGGACAAAGATACTCAAAAGGTTGAATGGGAAAATCTATCTCATAGCCGGTAATCATGACATGAAGAACTTGAGGCAGAATTATACAAAATATTTCGAACTGATCACGATGCAAATGTACATCGAGGTGGATAAACAGAAGATTTATCTGAATCATTGCCCATTCCTTTGCTATAGCGGCTCATACGATGATACCTGGCAGCTTTTCGGCCATGTGCATACAAGCAGGAATAACACCGGAAAAGATAAGCCTCGCCTTCAAATGCTTTTCTCTACACAATATGATGTGGGAGTTGACAATAACGACTTCACTCCGGTTTCATTCGCACGGGTAAAGACTATCATAGAGAAACAGGTTGAACTATCAAAGAAATGAGAATACAATACATGAATGATCTGCACCTATGCCCACTTTTCAGGTAGTTGCGCCTTGTCATAAAGATTCGGTGCTGAACAGTGCCTTTGCGAGTGACTATGGAGACTTGATGAGCAACGACCGGATTGATGTCTGGATTCACATACGAATATTGATGCAGAGATTGGTGGAACCAAAGTATTATCCAATCAGATGGGATATGTTTTCCAGAACGAGCATCTTATGAATGGGTTTAATTCGGGAAAGTATGAAAATAAAGAAGATTTTTTTCGGGATTGGCATTCATTCAACCCGATGGAAACACGCTGGTTTCATGTCGCTTCCATATACATGGAGCGAAGAGCAATCCGGTTTACAGACCGGAAATATACCCGTTTCGTTGTTTCAAATTATTCTTCGTATGTTTCGGATAATAATGAATACTATAACGATGAATGGAGCAGGGAAACTATTACCCGTATTTTTGCCTATCTGCGCAGACTGGTGGATGCCATTATTAGTGTATGAGTCGTTCTACAGAAATTTGCCTGTCAGTAAATACAACCAGACTGAACAGACTTATGGCCCTAATGAATTGCATGACGTAGCTTATTATAATCGGATGAAGTTTGCAAAAATTGATGAGCAGTACGATATTGATAGTCCGGATGATTTCATCTGGTTTGCCAAGGATCATTATGGAGAACTGGGGCTTTCCTGCCTGAATATCTTTGCATCAGATACAGAACGGTCAGGATGGGTGATTGTCGTTTCCAACAGTTATTCTGCGAATGCCGGTCTCGCCATTGAAGTTGCCACAGCTCTGTATAAGTCCGGTGTTCCATTAATAATCTACGATGCCGACAAGCTTCTGAAGATTCTTGAGGAAGAAGATTATGTCAGGTTGGTTCCTTATTCATACCATAACTATATGGGCTATCAGGAGGAAGGCTCCGTTTATGAGCTACCGTGGGAATATGAATGTAGTGAAGATAGCGGATCATCTCTGACTGCTGAGCAATACAAAGAGATTGTCTCGTTTGCTGAATGGCAGGAAGAGGAGAGGGTGAAGGTAGACTAATGTCATATTTCATATGTTAACGCACATCTGGCAATCCGTTTGGTTAGTCAGTAACATGCAAATTATCGGCACTGATTCGAAATAGTACCGATAATTTGCATAATTCTGATATTTCAAATATGACTTAATCAAATTCTAACTAACAGGCATTGTTCGATGCAATAGAATTCCCTACGATAGATGAAAGAATAAGAAATCTTTCTAATATGATGGATTGGATGAGATATCTTCCAGCAGTTTCACTAGATGGAGATCAAGAATAGTATTCAATAACGAAATAATAAGTTGTAGAGTAATGGTGTAAGATTCTATTAGCATATCGAGGATAATTTCAATAAACTTGGAGTTCGTTGATAACAACTTCTAGAGTTGCTGAAATAATTAACGAGGATATTTTTCTAACATTCTAAACGGAATATCATTTGTAGTAACTTTAGCTATAGATATTTTGTTTATATTTAGCTGTATATCATTATTATAACATTTGTATGTATTCACAAATAAGAGATCCAAACAGCTTTATGAAATGATAATTGTCGATGCAGCATATTATGCTGATTGACTATCAATACTTTATGGCTTAAAAGATAGAAGCCTCAAAAAATTACTTGTTTTTTGCCGAAAATCGAAGATTTAACACTTTTAACATTAGTTTATCTTCAAACGGAGGGAAAAAGAGGAAAATGAATCTCTTTTGCTCCGAAACTTCCGGTTCGCAAAGATAAAGCTTATCTGTGATTATTTCGCCGATTATGGATGCAAAATCGTAAATGAGTTCACGGATTTTTTAGCTTATAATTGGGTGGCTTTCGATTTTGGTAGAGCTATTTCTTTTCTTCCCTCTTTTAGTTTTACTTTAATGCTGTATATATGAATACAGGGATAAAGTAAAGTTACTTTTCGTTTGAATGGGCAAACTAATATTAAACAGACACAGTAAGGAGTGTTTGTTTAGGTCTGTATTATAACGAATAGTATTTTATTTCGGAATAGATGTATACGGTGCTTTTGAATAATATGATGGCATTTAATTTTGAAATTCTATTCCAAATGGCTATGTCTATGACTAATTATATAATTTTGATGCGATTTTCATGTATAACATATCATTAAATAAATAAAAAGTAGCATCTTTGCATATTATATGATGTATTGATATGGCAAAGAATACAATGGGAACTAAGTTGCCCCGAAAATTGGAGCAGAAGATGTCGATTGTAGGAGAACAGATTAAACTGGCTCGCTTACGCAGGAATCTGAGTGTTGCTCAGGTTGCTGAACGTGCTACCTGTTCTCCGTTGACTGTATCACGAATAGAGAAAGGTATACCGACAGTGGCAATCGGGATCTATTTGCGTGTGTTGTATGCTTTACAGCTTGACGATGATATTCTGTGGTTGGCCAAAGAAGATAAACTAGGGAAAACATTACAGGATTTGAGTTTGAAGACGAGGAAAAGAGCCTCGAAAAAGGGATAAAACTCACTTTTTCCTGCAAATAAGTCGATAATGACTCTATCAGGATAAAAAATACAGCTTAAAAGTTTGTATTATGCTATAAAAACATTATGTTTGCACTGCATAATAATGTGGACTATGAAATTTGTTGATAGAATAGATGAAGCAACACGACTGAAGGATGCTCTTGCAAGAGAGAAATCCTCGTTAGTTGTGATGTTTGGTCGCAGACGATTGGGTAAATCAACGCTTATTAAAAGGGTGTTGTCAGAAAATGATGTATACTTCCTTGCAGACCGTTCGGAAGGTCAACATCAGAGGGCATTACTTGCAAAAGTGATAGCACAGGTGTTTCCTGATTTTGAGAAGTTGTCGTATCCCGATTGGGAGTCGATGTTTCGTGCGGTTAATTATCGAACAGACAAACGTTTTACTTTGTGTTTGGACGAATTTCCGTATCTTGTGGAGCAATCTCCTGAACTGCCGTCTGTATTGCAGAAACTTGTTGATGAAAAACAGTTGAAGTATAATCTGGTGCTTTGTGGTTCGTCACAAAATATGATGTATGGGTTGTTTCTTGATTCTACTGCGCCTCTTTATGGTCGTACTGATGAGATAATGAGACTTACCCCTATACGTTTACCCTATATTCAGGAGGCATTGAACCTTAATGCGATGAACGCTATTGAAGAGTATGCTGTATGGGGCGGTGTGCCGCGCTATTGGGAACTGAGGGAAAACAGAATTTCGCTTGATGATGCCATGTGGCATAATATCCTTTCTGTAAATGGTACTCTTTATGAGGAGCCGATAAAACTGTTTCAGGATGATGTTAAAGATATAGTCAAGACTTCGACAATAATGTCTTATATCGGTACTGGTGCAAACCGTCTTTCTGAAATTGCTGCACGATGCAATGAACCAGCAACTAATCTGTCGCGTCCATTGAAGAAACTTGTTGATCTCGGTTTTTTGGAAAAAGATGTTCCGTTCGGGATTGATGAAAAGAATGCGAAAAAGAGCCTCTACAAGATTGCCGATCCATTTATGGCATTCTACTATCAGTTTGTTGTTCCTAATCGTTCGTTCATTGAACTTGATCGTCGCTTACCAATCGAACAGGCTTTAATTGCTCATTTCTCTGAGTATGTGAGTATGCAGTGGGAAAAACAGTGTCGGGATGCCGTAACAGGAAATCGTGTTAACGGAATAGTTTATGGCAAGGCAAAACGTTGGTGGGGTTCTGTGCTCAATGAGGATAAGAAGCCAGAACAAGTCGAATTCGATGTAATGGCAGAATCGCTTGATAAAAAGTATCTACTGGTCGGTGAATGTAAATGGACAACTCAGGAGAATGGTAAACAGCTAACAGCAGAACTTCTCCGCAAAGCTAATCTATTGCCGTTTGCCAAGAACTATACCATCGTTCCGATGCTGTTCCTTAAGAATGCTTCGAAAGGTGATTTCGAGAATGTGATGTTGCCGGAAGATGTTGTTGAGTTAATGAAATAAAGGAATCTCAAATCCACTATTTGACAGAGTTATTAGATGGCAAAAAAAACAATAAATAAAGAACTTACAGGTGCACAGGACTTATATAATTTTTTGTTTGAGGCCTGTAATATAATACGCGGTCCTGTAAGCCAAGATAATTTTAAGGATTATATCACGCCTTTGCTTTATTACAAGCGGATATCTGATGTTTATGATGAAGAAACAGAAGAAGCTTTAATATCAAGTGGTGGTGATAAGGAGTATGCATCTCTGCCAGAACAACATCGTTTTGTTATTCCTGATGGTTGTCATTGGCAAGAAGTCCGAGAGCGTACAGAAAATCTTGGAGCTGCCATAGTCGGTGCTATGAGGCAGATAGAGATAGCAAACCCAGATACATTGTATGGGGTGCTATCTATGTTTTCATCTCAGAAATGGACTAATAAAGCCATTCTTAATGATAGTAAAATTCGTGACCTGATAGAACATCTATCAAAGCGAGAACTTGGCAATAAGGATTACCCTGCGGATCTAATGGGTGATGCCTACGAGATACTATTAAAAAAGTTTGCTGATGACAGTAAGGCCCAGGCCGGAGAGTTTTATACTCCTCGTTCTGTTGTGAGATTATTAGTACATATTCTCGATCCGCAACCTGGTGAAACTATATATGATCCTGCTTGCGGTAGTGGAGGAATGCTTATCGAAGCTATACGGTATATGCACGATGATTTTCTTTGTTGTGGAAGTATATTTGGACAAGAGAAGAATGTCGTGAATGCGGCCATTGCTAAAATGAATCTATTCCTTCATGGTGCATCTGATTTTAATGTAATGCAAGGCGACACATTGAGGGACCCAAAAATTCTTCAAGGTGGTAATATCGCCAAATTCGATTGTGTTATAGCAAATCCTCCATTTTCTCTTGAAAATTGGGGAGCAACAGAATGGAGTTCAGATAAATATAAGCGCAATATATACGGTACACCGAGTGATAGTTGTGGCGATTATGCATGGATTCAGCACATGATATGTTCTATGGTTTCAGGGCAAGGTCGTATGGCTGTTGTAATGCCACAAGGAATTTTGTTCCGAAATCAAGAAACTGAAATACGAAAGCAGTTAGTCGAAAGTGATTTGATTGAAGCTGTTGTGACTTTAGGAGATAAATTGTTTTATGGTACTGGACTTTCACCGTGCTTTTTGATAATACGAAGAATGAAACCGGCTCATCATTTTGGACGGATTTTGATGATAGATGGTTCCAAAATTCTAACTCAAAAGAGAGCGCAGAATATTTTAGAAGAGAATGATATAGATAGGTTATATTCACTTTATCAAAATTACTCCGATGAAGAGGACTATTCTCGAATCGTTACATTGCAGGAGATAAGAGATAAAGAGTATAATCTTTCGCCCAATCGCTATGTGGTTTACCACAAGGAGGAAATTCGTCCTTATGCGGAAGTGTTGGCTGAGTTCAAGCACGCATATGAAGAGGTAAAGCGGTTGGAGGAAGAATTTTCATTACTCATTAACGCATAATCAATATGGCAGAAAAAGTAAAACAATATCGTCATCCGGACGACCCTATTACGCTCGATGAACTTAAAGGTTTTCTTTGGGCAGCTGCCACTCATTTGCGTGGCCAGATTGATGCGGCTGGATATAAAGAGTATATTTTCCCTTTGCTTTTTTTCAAACGCATTTCCGATGTTTATGATGAACAGTTTGAAGGTTTTGTGTGTGAAGGAGGAGTTGAGTATGCAGGTATGCAAGTAGAAGATCTCCCCATCCGTATTCCTGATGGTGCGCACTGGAGAGATGTTCGTGAGGTGACGGAAAATGTTGGTAATAAATTAGTCGAAGCATTTATTGCCATTGAGCAAGCCAATCCTGCTAAGGAAATGGATGGTAGAAAAATCGGAGGATTAGAAGGTATTTTCGGACCTAAGGATGGCTGGACCAATAAGGCGAAGATGCCTGATAATATCATTACTTCGTTGATTGAGGATTTTTCTAAATATACGTTGAGCCTAAAGGCTTGTCCTGCCGATGAGATGGGGCAGGCATACGAATACCTTGTTGGAAAGTTTGCCGATGATGCCGGAAATACTGCTCAGGAGTTCTATACGAATAGAACAGTCGTTCAACTTATGGCTGAGATACTGCAGCCACAACCGAATGAAAGCATTTATGACCCAACTTGTGGTTCCGGGGGTATGTTGGTTAAATGTTTAGACTATCTTCGCAACAAAGGTGCAGAGTGGCAGAGTGTACAGGTGTTCGGACAAGAGGTGAATGGCTTGACTTCTTCTATTGCACAAATGAATCTTTATTTGAATGGAGTTGAAGATTTTTCGATTGCATGTGCAGATACGTTGGAGCATCCTGCATTCTTGGATGGCAGCCATCTTCGTAAGTTCGACATTGTTCTGGCAAATCCTCCTTATTCAATCAAAGAATGGAATCGTGAAAAATTCATGAATGATAAGTGGGGACGTAATTTCTTGGGAACACCTCCTCAGGGAAGAGCTGATTATGCATTTCTTCAGCATATCATAGCTTCAATGAATGAAACTCAGGGAAGATGTGCGATTCTTTTCCCCCATGGTGTACTATTTCGTGATGAAGAATTAGAATTACGAAAGAAACTCGTTGAAATGGATATACTTGATTGTATAATAGGTTTGGGAGCAAACTTGTTTTATAATTCTCCTATGGAAGCTTGCATATTAATATGTAACTGCTCAAAGGCTAATAGCAAAAAGAATCGAGTTTTGATGATAAATGCTGTGAATGAAGTTACAAGAAAAAATGCAGAGAGTATGTTGTTGGCAGAGCATATACAAAGGATTGTAAATGCATACCAGCAAAATAGAGAATTGGATGGCTTCTCAAGAATTGTAAGTAATGATGAAATTAGAGAAAAGAAGTTTAATCTGAATATATCATTGTATGCATATCAAAGTGTACTACAGGATGCACTTACTGTCTCTAAAGAGGATGCTATAAATGTTTGGATTTCCTCTCATAGTCAATGTATAAATGAAATGGATGAGTTAATTAAGTTGATTAAATAGTATGGGTGTAGTAAAATTAGGTGATGTCGCTCGTGAAAGTCGACTTAAATGGACAAAAAGTAAACAGGATGTTCCTATAGTTGGTTTGGAACATCTTATCCCTGATGAAATACGTTTTGATGCATATGATATAAATACAGATAATACTTTTTCAAAAAGGTTTGTAAAGGGACAAGTCTTATTTGGTAGACGTCGAGCTTATCAACGTAAGGCTGCAATTGCTGAATTTGATGGTATATGCTCAGGCGACATAACTGTAATAGAAGCAATAGAAGGGAAAATGGTGCCTGAGTTATTGCCTTTCATAATTCAAACACCTGTATTTTTTGATTATGCTAATAGAGGCTCTGCTGGATCTCTATCACCTCGTGTAAAATGGGAGCATTTGGCTGATTATGAGTTCGAATTACCTCCATTAGAGGAACAAAAAATTCTTGCTGATAAATTATGGGCAGCCTATCGATTGAAGGAGGCCTATAAAAAGCTACTTGATGCCACTGATGAAATGGTGAAATCGCAATTTATCGAGATGTTTGGAACCGTTGAGAATAATACCCATAACTTTCCAATTATGACTATTGGTGAGTTTGCAAATTGTTTTGCTGGAGCAACTCCAAGCACATCTCATCCTGAATATTGGGAGAATGGAAGAATAAGATGGATGAGTTCTGGCGAGGTACACAAAGGTCATGTAGAAGATACAGATTCTCGCATTACTGAGCTTGGATATAAGAGCGCAAGTACAAGGATGGTTCCAATACATTCTATTGTAATTGCTATCGCTGGTCAAGGTAAAACTCGTGGTACTGTGGCTATTACAGAAGTTGATCTGTGTACAAATCAGTCTTTGTGTGCTATTGTACCCGACGAGCGTGTAAACTACTCATATCTTTACCATAATCTTCAGGGGAGATATCTCGAACTTAGAGGTCTGTCTGGAGATGTTAATGGTAGAGGAGGTCTTAACTTGAAGATAATCCAAAAGATTCCTGTTATACTGCCTCCAATAGAGAAGCAACAACAGTTTGCATCCATTGCCCAACAAGCCGATAAATCAAAATTTGAATTGCGTAAATCAATAGATGCAATAGATAAAGTAATTAAAAGTTTAATTAACAATTAAAATTATAGCCATATGATTGACAGAACAGTAAAATTTCCCCAAATAGGTGATGTGTCAAGTACACAATCGTATGTGCTTGTTGGGGCGAATGGTAGTGGAAAAAGTCATTTGGGAGCATGGATTGAAAAAAATAATGATAAAGTTTTACGTATCTCTGCTCAACGTGCATTATCTATTCCTGATACTATTAACATTATAAATGAAGAGGCTGCATGGAAAAATATATTCTATGGCAATCCCACTCAAACAGATAAAGGTTATAAATGGAAGTGGGGAAAAGAAACATCTACACTAGTAAATGATTATGAAAGTGTTTTATCAAGTGTCTTTTCTAGGGAGACTGATGAACTTCGAGTATTTAAGGATTTGTGCGATAAAGGGGATAAGCCCAATAGATATGAGACAATAGTTGAAAAAATCAAGATGATTTGGAACCAAGTATTACCACAAAGAGAGCTTGTTCTAGAGAAATTTGAAGCAAAAGCAATGTACAAAGAGGAGTTATATAAGGCAGGTTCTATGTCTGATGGAGAAAGGGTTTGTCTCTATCTTATTGCGCAATGCTTAATAACTCCTGATGATTATATTATTGTTGTTGATGAACCGGAAATTCACCTTCATACATCTATAATGAAAAGGCTTTGGGGTGAGATTGAAAGGTATTGTCCCAATAAGACTTTTGTTTATATAACCCATGACTTAAATTTTGCAACCTCAAGGAAAACAGCAACCAAGATATGGGTGCAGTCATATGATGGACATGATAGTTGGGAAATTTATCAGATAGAAGATAATGATGACATTCCAGAAGCTCTTTTCTTGGAAGTATTAGGTACTAGAAGTCCCATTCTGTTTGTGGAAGGGGGAAAAACTAGTTATGATTTGCCTTTATATAAAGAAGTTTTCGGTAATTATTTGGTCATCCCATGTGATAATTGTCGAAAAGTTATAGAGTTGACAAAGGCATTTAATAATGAAAAAGTAAAGTCTTTGCACACATATGATGTAAAGGGGTTAATTGATCATGACTTTTTAACTGATATTGAGAAAGATAGTTATCTAAAACAGAATATATATACATTGGATGTGTTAGAAGTGGAGAACTTATTTCTCATAGAACCTTTGATTAAACTTGCGGCCAAGCAAATAGGTGATAATGAGAATGAAGCATTTCAAAAAGTAAGTGATTTTCTTTTTGAACAAATGGAGCAAGGTAAATATGACATAGTCAACTCTATTTGTATAAAAGAAATAAGACACAAACTAAATTGTTTTTCATCTAAAGGCAATAAAGGCGAAGATATACAAAACGACTTAAATAATCATATTTCTGAAATTGATGTAAATGCGATATTTGTTCAGACTGAAACAAATATCTCAGATATTATTGCAGAAAGGGATTATAAAAAAATGTTGAATGTGTTTAACCATAAGGGAATGTGTCAACGAGTTACTGGTATAATCGGTCTTAAAAAGAAATATCCGCAAGTAGTACTTGATTTGATAAAAGGAGAAAAACGAGATGAGATTATAAGTGCATTATTGGGATACTTGCCAAAGATTGATTGAATTTAAGTTATTCCCTTAGAATAAAGAGCTTAATAAACGGCTAGAATAGATAGATACGTTGATACTGCAGCTTAATTGGATAACTAATTTATTAATAATATGATAGAGAATCTGATTAATGACATAGAGCAGGCTATGCTGGGAGTTTTAAACAACGAGCAAATGAGTCAATTGCGAAAGGTATTGGATTATACTTTTCGTGATATCAACGTATCTTCTAAGAACAATGAAGAGTGTAGTGGAAATAGTGAGTTGATAGATATCTTTTTATCGGCCAAAAGAGTTGAAGGATGTTCGGATAAGTCGATGCACTATTATCGAAGTACGTTAAATAATGCAATCAGGAAAATAGGAAAAAATATTCGTCATATTACGACGGATGATTTGCGTAGTTATCTAAATGACTACCAACTAACAAGTGGGGCAACAAAGGTTACGGTAGACAATATACGTCGCATTTTGTCAAGTTTCTTTTCATGGCTTGAGGATGAAGATTATATTGTCAAGAGCCCGGTACGTCGGATTCATAAAGTAAAAGTCGGGAAAACAGTCAAAGAAACATACTCCGATGAAGCCTTGGAACAAATGCGAGACCATTGCGAAGGCATTCGCGATTTAGCCTTGATAGATTTGTTAGCTTCTACTGGTATGCGTGTCGGTGAGTTGGTCAAACTTAATAGGAACGATATAGATTTTGAAAATAGGGAATGTATCGTTACCGGTAAGGGAGATAAACAACGCCGAGTTTATTTCGATGCTCGTACAAAGATACATTTACAACGTTATTTTGCAGAGCGGATAGATGATAATCCGGCTCTGTTTGTCTCGTTATTAGCACCTTATGACCGCCTACAGATAAGTGGCGTGGAAATTCGGTTACGTCGATTGGGACGTGAATTGAATATTCCTAAGGTACATCCTCATAAATTTCGTCGAACGTTGGCAACAATGGCGATAGATAAAGGTATGCCTATAGAGCAGGTGCAGCATCTCTTAGGGCATCAAAGTCTTGATACAACATTGCAATATGCTATGGTGAATCAGACAAATGTAAAAATGTCTCACCGTAAATTTATTGGTTAGTATGTCGCAATTTATCGAGATGTTTGGAAATCCTCTTTCTTCAAAACAGAAGAATGAGTTGAAGAGGTTAGGACAATGCTGTATTATTAATCCAAGACGACCTAACATTGCTCTTTGCGACACAGATAAAGTCTCTTTTATTCCTATGCCGGCGGTAAGTGAGGATGGATATTTGGTAGATATGGCTGACGAAGAATATGGAAAAGTAAAAAAGGGCTTTACATATTTTGAGAATAATGATGTCTTGTTTGCCAAGATTACACCTTGTATGGAGAATGGGAAAGGTGCTATTGCTTATGGACTTACAAATGGAATAGGAGTGGGATCTACAGAATTTCATGTATTGCGGCCAATTAACGGAATATCTAGTCCTTATTGGCTGTTAACATTAACACGAATGCCTATATTTCGTGAGCGTGCTGCAAAAAATATGTCTGGAACAGGCGGTCAGAAAAGAGTTAGTGCTTCATATCTGAACCATTTTATGGTTGGGTTGCCTGCGATAGAGGAACAAAGGCGTTTTGAAGCAATATATAGACAAGCCGACAAATCAAAATTTGGCGACTTCAAATCGCAATTTATCGAGATGGTGGGTGATCCAAGAAACAACCCGAAAGGCTGGCCAACAAAAAGACTTTCAGAATTGGCAGAATATTCCATAGGCTTAACTTATAAGCCCGAACAAATTTGTGATGATGGTACCATTGTGCTTAGGTCTGGTAACATACAAGATGGGAAAATATCCTTTTCAGATATTGTCAGGGTTAATGCGCCAATCAAAGAAAGCCTCTTCGTGAAAGAAGACGATATCCTGATGTGCAGCCGTAATGGAAGTGCTTCACTTGTAGGTAAAGTGGCTATGATTCCCGACATTAATGAACCAATGACTTTTGGTGCGTTCATGACTATAATACGTTCTGCCGAGGCAAAATACTTGTACCTCTATTTCCAATCTCAAGATTTCAGAGAACGTGTTAGTGAGGGAAAGTCCTCAACAATGAACCAAATCACGCAAAAGATGCTTGATAAAGTCGAGGTTCCCTTCCCCGACAAAGATGTTCGAGAGACTTTATCGGCCATCGCCTCTCAGGCAGATAAATCAAAATCTGTCATTCAAAAAGCTTTAGTATATTTGAATGACATACAGAGTGACGAATTAAGGAAAATCGCTTAATTATTAAATTGATAACAATAAAAATCATAGATATGTTTAACGAAGACAATACAGTGGAGCAAATGCTCATAGAAGCTGCAACCCAAAGTAGTTGGCAGTATGTAAAGTCACAGGATATACCTCGTAGTTCTGATTCTGTCCTTGTTGAATCATGGCTATTGGAAGCTCTTGTCAGGTTAAATCCAATAACACGTCAACAAGCGGAGCAAGTTATTTATAAACTCCGTGCTGCTATTACTTGTGGAGGTAATTATGATGAATTGGTGACTGCCAATGACCGTTTTCGTACATTGTTATTTAATGAAAACACAGAGCCTTTTGGAAAGGATGGTGAATATATACCTATCAGATTCTTTAGCGAAGATGCGGTCGAAGATTATTGTGTAGTGACCAATCAATGGGAGTTTCCACGTAGTTCTGTTGAAGGAGGTAAACGTTTGGATTTGGTTTATCTGATAAATGGAATTCCGGTTTGTGTTGGTAAGTAAAATCTCCTGTTCGCCCTCAGATAACATGGGCTGACGGAGCCATTGATATGCTGCATTACGAAAAGAGCATTCCTGAAATGTTTGTTCCGAATATATTAACCTTTGCTACAGAAGGCAAAGAACTTCAATATGCCGGCATCTGTGCCCCTGTTGACAAATGGGGACCTTGGTTTAAAGATGAAAGTCGTCAGCATGGTACAATAGAGTCGGTTAAAAGTAACGTAATGGGGTTGGTTCAACCAAACCGACTGCTTGACATATATCGTTACTATAGTGTTTTTACAGGAACATCATCAGGCAAAAAAATAAAAATAGTTTGCCGTTATCAACAATATCTAGGTGGTGAAGCTATTGTTCAGCGTGTCTTAAACACATATCGTGAGAAACAAGGTCCGAAGAAAGGTCTTATTTGGCATTTCCAGGGTTCGGGAAAATCATGGTTGATGGTATTCGCTGCCCAAAAATTACGTTTGCAGAATGAATTACATGCTCCCACTGTTGTTATCGTTGATGACCGTATTGATTTGGAAGATCAGATAACGGGCGATTTTACTCGTGCTGATATTCCCAATATAGAACCTGCAAAGACAAAAGAAGAGTTAGTTGCATTTTTCAAGCAGGATCAGCGCAAGATTTTGATAACGACAATTTTCAAGTTCGGAGATGTTGATAGTGTACTGAATGAAAGAGATAATATCATTTTATTGGTAGATGAAGCACACCGAACTCAGGAAAAGGATTTAGGACAAAAAATGCGCAATGCATTACCTAATGCATTTTTCTTTGGCCTTACCGGAACGCCTATCAATAAACGAGATAAGAATACTTTTCAATCTTTTGGAGCTGATGAGGATTTAGAGAAAGGTGGATATATTTCAAAATATACTTTCCAAAATTCTGTTGAAGATGGAGCTACGCTTGAATTGAATTTCCAAACAGTGCCGGTAGAGATGCATCTTAACGAAGCTCAATTACAAGAAGAGTTTGATGAACTGACCGATCAAATATCCGAGGACGAAAAGAACGAATTAGTAAAACGAACTTCTGTTGAAGCATTTTTTACAGCAGAGAAGCGAATTAACGATGTCGCACGTTATATTGTAAATCACTTCAAAGAGTATGTAGAGCCCACTGGAATGAAAGCTCAAGTCGTGGTATATAACCGAGACTGCTGTGTGAAATATAAGAAAGCGATTGATGCTCTTTTGGGTACGGAAGATGCAACCACTATCGTTATGCATACGGCTGGTGATAAAGCTGATGAGTATAAGACATACCGTCGTGATAGAGAACAAGAAAGAAAACTTCTTGATCAATTCCGTGATCCATTGTCACCGATTAAAATGGTGATTGTCACTTCAAAGCTGTTAACAGGTTTTGATGCTCCGATTTTGCAATGTATGTATCTTGATAAACCAATGAAGGATCATACGTTGTTACAAGCTATTTGCCGCACGAATAGAAAGTACAATGTTGATAAGAAATGTGGTCTGATTGTAGATTTCGTTGGTGTATTTGATAATGTAGCCAAAAGTCTTGCTTTTGATGAAGAGACGGTAAAAACGGTTGTAAAGAATATTGATGAGATAAAAGTGTTGATACCTCAATTATTGCAAGAATGTATTGACTTTTTCCCTGGTGTAGACCGGACAATCGGTGGTTGGGAAGGTTTGCAAGCTGCCCAGCAATGTTTACTTGATGAGTCTACAAAAACGAATTTTGCAAAACATTTTTCACGATTGGCTAAAGCTTGGGAAACAGTAAGCCCGGATGCAATGCTGGTTGCTTATCAGGCGGATTATACTTGGCTGGCTCAGGTATATCAAAGTGTACGTCCTGTTAGTACCGGAGGATCACTCATATGGACTTTATTGGGTGCTAAAACCATTGAAATCATTCATCGTAACATTGATACAATTGATATTGGGACTCCACTTGAGGATCTTGTGGTAGATGGAGATGTAATTGATATGGTGTTGGAGCAAGCCAAAGACAATCCTAAAAAGATATTGGAAGTGGAAAAAATGCTTCGTTTGAGGTTAGGAGAGCATCATGGAGACCCTAATTACAAGGCATTTGCTGAGAAGTTGGATGAACTGCGCCGTCATATGGAGGAGAATCTTATAACTAGTATTGATTTCCTCCGAGGATTGCTCACCCTTGCCAAAGAAGTGCTTGAAGAAGAAAAAAACTCAAATCAACCTCTTGACAAGAGGGAACAAGCTAAAGCTGCTCTTACGGAGTTGTTTGAATCAATTAAAACTGAGGATACACCTATCATTGTAGAACGTGTAGTTGCTGATATTGATGAAAATGTAGTAGCTATTGTACGTAAGTTTAAAGATGCTTTTAAAAGCATTACAGCTCAGCGAGAGATAAAAAAGAAACTACGTTCTATTCTGTGGGTTAACTACCAGATTAAAGATCAAGAAGTTTTTGATAAGGCTTATCAGTATATTGAGATGTATTACTAATCGGTTGATAAAATGAATTTGTTATGGCTGTTGAATCACACGATAAGAAACTTGATGACCTCCTAAAAATGGTTGAAGAAGGTAAGGCTCAATTACCCGACTTTCAACGTAGTTGGGTTTGGGATGACACGAAGATATGTAAACTAATAGAAAGTATCACATCTGGCTTCCCAATGGGTGCAGCGATGTTTTTGGCTAATGGTGGTGAGCATATCCGTTTTAAGTATCGCACATTTGAAGGTGTGGATTCTATATCAGAAGTTACACCTGAGTGGCTTGTGCTCGATGGACAACAGCGACTCACAACCTTATATCAGGTCTTGAAGAGTAAGAAAGCAACTAATACTCGATTAGAGACCAATCGAGATACAATTATCAAACGCTATTATTATCTAGATATTCGTAAATGTCTAGACTCTACTGCGGACAGATTGGAAGCAATCATATCTGTATCAGAGAAGAAACAGCTTACAACAAATATAGGTCGTGATGTAACGCTGGACTTATCCACAAGAGAGAAAGAATTTGAGAACCTGATGTTTCCCTTGAATATTACGTTTTCTCATAATGATACGGAAGATTGGCATTATGATATGGAAGACTATTACAAAGGTGATAGAGAGTATAGAAATTTATTCCGTGATTTCTCTCAGCAGATTCTTCGCCCAATTTTAGAGTATAACATACCTATAATTCAGCTTGATAAAGAAACCCCAAAAGAAGCTGTCTGTCAGATTTTTGAGAATGTAAACACTGGTGGTGTACCTCTTACGGTTTTCGAACTCGTCACAGCTACATTTGCTGCTGAAGGACATGAATTGAGAAAAGATTGGGAGAGCATTCGTCATATTTTTGCTCAAAAAGTAAATGGCGAGCTATTGAAAGAAATCACTGGTGCTAATTTTTTGGCAGCAATGACTCTGTTGGTATCATATTATAAAAGAGTGGTTTCAGGTGATGATGAGCGTGTGGCTGTAACATGTAAGAAAAAAGACATTCTTAGGCTTGAATTGAAAGATTATTTGAAGTATCATGACGCTTTGATTAAAGGTTTCTGTGATGCAGCTGATTTCTTAGTACATCAGGGGATTTTCCGTTCCAGAGATCTTCCATATTCGTCACAACTTATTCCACTTGCTGCAATCTTTGCATACGACAACGAAAATAAAAAAATGTTGCATCTTGGAAGCAAACAGGAATTATTGTCTCGTTGGTATTGGTGTGGCGTAATGGGTGAACTATATGGGGGTGCCAATGAAGCTAGATTTGCAACTGATATAATGGGCGTATTCCGTTGGATGGAAGGTGGTGAAATGCCAGAGACTGTATATCGTTCCAATATACAACCAACTCGTTTATTGACCATGCAGACTAGGAATAGTGCAGCGTACAAAGGTGTTATGGCACTTATCTTACAAGATTCACCACTTGATTTTATGACAGGTCATCGTATGGATATAGCATCTTACATTGATGAAGATGCTGATATTCATCATATATTCCCTCAAACTTATTGCGAGAAAAATAACCTTCCACGTATAAAATGGAATTCTGTCATTAATAAGACTCCAATTTATGCATCTTCCAATCGTTCCATAGGAGGACATGCACCAAGTACCTATATTGGAACTATGGCAAATAAGGGATTAAAACAAGTTGAGATACAGGAAGCCATAGAGTCACATAAGGTAAGTTATGCTCATCTTGTATTAGATGATTTCAATGCTTATTTCATAGATCGAGCAAAACAATTGCTTGACAGAATAGAACAAGCGACAGGCAAATCTATCTCAGGAAGAGATAGCGAAGAAACAATCCGTGAATTTGGTGTTGCTTTAATATAGATAGCAATCTGTAACAAATTAGAAAAATATGATTAATAAATAGCTTAAAATAAATGAACTGGAGATTTTGGAAGAAAATATGTGCAAATAATTCGATGGAGGATGATAAACAAGTATCATTAACTCCTGCTCTGCTTAATCGTGATAGTGATAAGAAGCAGTATAGGAGTGTTTTGAATCTTGCACGAAAACTAGAAGAGAAAGACATTTTGAACATTGCTCTTACTGGTCCTTATGGATCTGGTAAGAGTTCCATTCTTCGCTCTTTGATGAAAGACTATTGTAAATACAAATATCTTTCAATATCTCTTGCTACACTAAAGTCGCCATTAGATGATAAAAAGAATAAAATAGATATTGATACGATGAATAATCGTATTGAATACAGCATTCTTCAACAACTTATTTATAAAGAAAAACAAGAGACGCTTTATAATTCCAGATTAAAAAGGATTTATCATAAATCAACTTGGGCTCAATATGCTTTATCTTTTGCAATAATACTTTATATTGTTGCCTTAATTATTGTATTTGAACCATCATTTTTGAAGGTGGATTGGATTTGCAATCGCTTAAGTAATCCGGTATTAAATAAATGGTCTGATATTTTTGCTCTATCATATATATTTGGTGCAACAATAATATTCGCTCAAAAGACTATCAAATCATTAGGGAATAGTAAACTCAATAAGTTAAATCTAAAGAATGGAGAGATTGAATTAAAAGAAAACAAAGAAGATACATCTGTTTTCAATAAGCACATGGACGAGATTGTCTATTTTTTTGAAGTTACTGATTATAATGTTGTGATTATAGAAGATTTAGATAGATTTAATAACACAGATATTTTTCTTAAGTTAAGAGAAGTAAATCAACTCTTAAATCAGTCAAACTCTGTGGGGCGTAAAGTTACGTTTATTTACGCAGTGAAAGATGATATGTTTTTTGATGAAGAACGTACTAAATTTTTTGATTATATCACAACTGTAATCCCAATAATCAACTCCTCAAACTCGGCAGACAAACTGAAAGAGGAACTAGAGATAAAAGGCTTTTCAGATCTTAATGTCGAGGTAATGGACAGTTTGGCTTTTTTTATTGATGATATGAGATTACTGAAGAATATTGTAAATGAATATGCCCAATATAGAGAAAAGCTTGACGAGAAACTTGATCAAAACAAGCTTCTTACTATGATTGTATATAAAAATTATTACCCAAAGGATTTTGCTGATCTGCATAAAGGGAAGGGTGTTTTGTATGATTGTTTGCATAAGAAAAGTGAGTTGTTAATTGAACGTAATAGGCAAATTGATGAACGCATTGGCGTAATCACTAAAAAACTTCAATCTTTAGAAGCGACGCATGCCATGCAAGAAAAAGAATTAAGGTTGATTTATATTGAAGGGTATCGTAAAAAATTATCAAAACAATATAAAAGCAATGTCTTTTCGTTTTTTGTTGAGAACAATTTTATACCTCTTGAAGATATCGCTGAAAATGAAACTTTATTTAATTCATTGATATCGCAACCTTCAATTAGATACCAATATTTTAAGGGATGTCAAATTAACACATATTATGGTCATATTAGATCTTGTTATGATACATCTGAAGATAGTTGCAATGTTCAATTCAGTCAGATAGAGGAAATAGTTAATTCGGACTTTACTTACCATGAGCGATTAGAAGCCTTGCGAGAGGGCGAAAAAAAATATCGTGAACAAATCAAGATACTAGAGTTGTCTCGTAACAATCATTATGCTACTCCAATACATGAATTGTTGCTGGATATTGATATGCAGACGCATAAGATTTTTAGTGAACTCAAAGTCTCTAAAATGCTTGAAGCGTTCTTGAAAGAAGGACTTATAAATGAAGATTACTTTGATTATATCTCTTTCTTTTTTGGTAAGTCAATTAATAAGCATGACCATGATTTTATTCTGGAATTAAAACTTCGGCATAGCTTGCCATATGATTATCATATAGATAAAATAGAACTGTGCGTAAAAAACATTCCTGACAAATGTTACAATGATGTAAGTATATTGAACATTCAGGTGGTTGATTATATTTGTCAACATCTTGAAGAAGAGGCCAATAACTCAAAACTTCATTCGATAGCACAAGTTGTTAAGAATAATAAAAAGTGGGACTTTTTGATTGATTTCTATAAGTCAGTTGAAGATTCGAGCCCGCTTTTCAACCATTTGGGTAGTATCGTTGATGGATTATGGAAGATCTTCGTGAAACAGAATTCCGATGAATTATTCGAGGCTTGGTTGCGATTCCTAGAATTAAACCATTCCACAAAAGAAAGTCGTAACTGGTTGAATAAACACTTCGCATTTATATCTCATAGAGTAGATCTTATAGGTTTTGATACAGTCAAACAAATAATATCGAATGGAAAACTGATTTTTACAGATATAGATGCAGAATCAGGGTGTTTGCTGGAATATGTTGTAGAAAACGAAGCATATATGCTGACACCGGAAAATGTTGTATGCGCATTTGTTCATTATCGAAATGAAAGGGTGGAAACATTGGATAATTATCCTTTAAATGTTACAATACTGAGAAGTTGTAAATCAGCTAAAACAGTATCAGATTATATAGATGAACGTTTTGATGATGCACTAAATAATGTATTTATCACAGATGCAGCAAAACAAGAGAGCATAGAAATTATTCTTGAAATTGTTAATTCTGAAGATATATCAGAGGGAACAAAACGCAAATACCTTTCGGAGCAACAGAATAAAGTTTCTCTTTCTGATGTTAACAATACACAGTGGGAGTCCGCTATTGAAGTTGATATAGTTACACCAGCATGGCCTGAGATATATGCATTCTATGAGAGTCAGAATAATGTAATGATTTCTAGTTTGCGAATATTCATTACGAAGCATATTGATGAATTAACAGATATATCTGAATTGGATGATACTCAGAAAGAACTACTGGCAAACAGTGCTTTGTTGACATCAGGTTTTGAAATGTCGGTATACGATAAACTTATCAAAATCTTTGATGGAGTTACATTTAAGGATGCAGATATTAACAGTGTAGATAACGCTCATTTTAAATCGTTACTTTGTGCCGATATGCTTCCATATAGTACATATTATACGACTACAATTAGAGACAATCATAGTGATGTACTTACTTATTATGTAGATAAGTATTTGGATGAGTGCATTATAGGAATAGAGGAGTTGCCTACAGATATGAGGTTATACAAGCATCTTATGAGAAATCCAAGAGTAATCGGTGAAAAAGCTCTAAGTGTAGTTCAATATTTTCTTCCTCATATTGTGTGGGATAATGAATTGGCAAATATCACTCTTCCTGTGGTGAAAAACAATATTGAAAAATTTGATTATGATACAGAGAAGTACATTTTGGCCGATTCTACTAATTTGCCAGAGCGATTGTCTTTTTTGATAGACTTAATTGAAAAGTATAGAGATGATTTTGACATTGTGACAGAATTAATAGAGTCTTTAGGCGATTCTTATCGAAGTATTACAGATAAATCAAAAAAGGCTACTATAGAAAATAATCACATGAATGAAATGCTTTTAGGTAAGCTAAAAACTATTGGATATATCTCATCATATAGAGAAGATGATGATAAACTTCGTGTAAGTCATAAACGTAATCACTAAATCAAATGCAAGAGAATAGAGGAATTTATAACTAAAGTTATGGAAAGAAAAGGGATTGTTTGATAACGAATAAAATAAAGTCTCAACCGATAGCATTCCTATCCGATTGAGACTTTTCGTTTATTTATCCCTGTCCGAAAACTTCTGTATAATTACAGCAATACCAATCCCCAAAACAGCCATAATAATACAGCAGATAACTGCTCTCCAAATCAATAAGGAATGCAAAATCTCTGCATTTGCACCTATCATGCACACGAAAAAAGAAGATAGAGCAACTACAATGGTAATCAAAATGTAGAATGCCGTATCTGGGATGGGGATGGCATTGCTGGCTTTCTTTATTCTTCGCTCGGCTTCCTTACATTTGCTCTCAATCTGGCTGAGAAAATTGTATAGAAGGGTCGCACCGAATTCTACTGCTAACTTCTGTATTTCTTCAGAAATAATAGGTTTGCACTCATGTATAGAGTCGGATAGATTTTCAACTTCTGTTCTCAGCTTATATACGTTGTCATTCAGGCTGGCAAGTTCCTTTGCGTTGATATCGAGTAACCGCTTTTCTTCCTCCAGATATTCATTCTTGGGAGTGGCTTTTATGGCTTCCGCTTCACTCATTTCCTCGGAAAAATCGAATTTCTTTTTCATGTTCGGTTTCATGGGCTTATCGTTTTAATCCTGTTTTCGTTTTCTTCCCTAACGAACGACCGGCAGCACGAGCGCACCTGCGTGCCCATTGCAAATCGTCTTCGTCCTGGTCTCTCCACGGAAGGTCGCTTTGTGAGTCTCCGCCGCCTCCACCTATTGTTGCATTGGGAGTATCTATCAGTCCGACAAATATAGCTACTGCCATATCGGTAAGTTCCTGACAGTTGGCAATAAACCTGTAATCAAATTCGTCATTAAAACAGTCAAGTATTTTTTCCGGAATATAGAATTTATGTTCCTTGCCTTCATAAGTAAAGACATAAGGAATGATATTCTGATGGTCTGGGCGATATTGGGTATAGTCAATAGGATTAACTCTATGTGTCGCTGCCTGTTGAACGGCTTTGGGAGCATTATTTCTAATGACGGTAGTTGGCTGATGATGCAGTTTTTCCCATGTCGCAGGAAGTTTCGAAATCATAAGATTTCTGCCGATTCCCAATTCTGAAGCCTTGTATTTGGTGTTTCCATTCATGAGGGCATATCCACGAAGAATACCTTTCTTGTCCTCTCTTTCATGGACGGTATAACCTTTCCGTATAAGAGCATTCTTGTACTCATCCCATGACCATGATTGCATCGTTCTCAACACCTCCATACAGTCCCGGTTCACTTGTGGAATGTTGCGATTTCGGATTTGCGCCGCAGTTGTCCACCCTCGTTTCTTTGCCACTCGCTCGGCAGCACGTTGCGCACGAAGATGAATGTTGTGGTCGTTGTTGATATTGCCGTCTTCATCCAAACGGCAAACCGCAGCATGAAGGTGGGGGACTTCGCCTTTGGACTCTGTATGAAGCCAAACCGAGTATTTGCTACCCGCCAAATTGGTCGGACAGGAACGGACTTTTCCGTTCTTGCCGATAATCACTTGTTTGTCGAACTCCTCGGCGAAATCTTGCCAAAGTTTTTGCCAATCTTCGATGTCATAGAATTGGGTATGTTTGGGCGATGGACTCAACTCGATTCTGATAACTGAGTTCTTTATCGGGCGATGCTGGGATAGGGTCAACTGCATTGAGTTCCATATCCCCATAGCATCCGGTTCTGAGGGCAACAGATTGTCCAATACCCGATAAATTTTCTCCGGATGTTTCTTATGCTGTGATTCGCCGGTAATGTAACGGAGGTCGTTGATGCCGTGCGATATGGCTTTAGCTTTTGCAATCATTTTTCTTCGGATTTAAGGTTGGTCGGAATTTTGTTCTTCTCTTTTACAGCATTCAGGAACTGGCAGACACTTTCGGCTACATTGCCAAGTTCCTTGAGCCAGTTGACCATGAACGGAATCTGATTGAACATTGCCATGCGCTGCTTTGTGGACATTCCGTGTAGGGCGGAGGTGTATTTTACGAGGTCTGCCCGACAATCGTCCAGATTCTGCAACAGGACTGCTTCTTCTTTCGTAAGTCTCGCTTTGGGCTTGAAGTTATAGGCACACGACAATAGGTAATCACTTATGGTCATACCGCATTGGGTAGCCATTGATTTTATATACTCCTTCTGAGTAGGAGTGACTTTCGCTCCGATGAAGACGTTTCTGGTTTCTTTAGAGGAGTTCGATGTATTTTCAATATCTTCTTTCATTTGAATCATTGTTATAATTGTGAATAGGTGCGAGCTTGCGAGTACCGCACCGGCGAGGGAACTGAGTAGGCAAGAGTGCCAGTGTACAACCGTAACGTAGTGAGGTTATACCTTGGCATATCTTGCAACAGATACCTGTTGATGCTTTCCGGCAAGCCATATTGGATGTACATACAGAATCGGCAGACGGATTTGAACCAGAAACTAAGATATTCATCTAAAAGAGGGGGATAGAATGAATACCTTGTGTGCAACCCCTGACTACTTTGCTTTATTCTTATATATACGCCCCAACAATAAAGTAAAGTTGAACTCAATAATGGTATTCTGGATTGAAGGCATAATCTTTCCCTTCTTTTATAACCATTTGTTTGTCACTGAGCAATGTTGCGACCTTTACCGCCTTGTTGTGACCGAGCTTTACATTCTGCAATCCGTACCCCTCTTTCAAGCGTTTCAGATACTCATCGTAACTGCCGATGTTTCCATTAGCAAAAGCGGCATCCAATGCTGCGCGATGTACACTCTCTGAAATTTCCTTGTATGGATCAAATGGTTCTTTGGTCGGTCGTCCGATCTTCTTTTCTTTGTGCAGATAATGTTCTACCAGTTCGGGCAGAGCTTCTTCGTTTATACGGAAAGCGAAAGGTTCAAACTCACGGTCGCGGATATGCACGGCTTCAATTACGCTTATGGTCTTGTCCTCTTTATCCACCTCGATCTGCATAATGGTTTCCGCTTTATTGTTGAGTTCAGTGCCGATGTGACCACGAGCATGTTCGTCATTCTTGTTTTGATGTAGTACGGTATGGATGTGAATCTGTCTGTCGTCCGTCCACTGCATGAATTTGGAGATGATATCGGTAGATTCACCGGGAGAATTGATGTCATACAGGAAATCACGAATGCCATCTATGATGACCAATCCCAAATCCGGTATTGTGCCAATGGCCTGTTCGACTATCGCCAGACGTAGTTTAGGGGAAAACTTGCGCAGAGCCATCATGAGCAGATTATCCGGCTTCTTGTCTTCCGGCAATTCAGCCAAACGTAGGATTCGTTTCAATATCTGCTGGCAATGATGTCGTCCTTGCTCCGTGTCGATGTACAGAATATTCCGCTTATTATCGGGAAAAGTGGACCGATAATGAAGAACGGTGCTGTTTCTCAATGCCGATGCGACAATGGCCGATACGTTAAAGGTTTTCTTGCTTTTGGCTTTTCCGATGGACGCACTGAAGTTTCCCAATGTGCCGATAACAGCATCGTCTACCATCAGCACCACTGGCGACTGCTCGTAGGTATTTGTCACGCTCACGATTGACTCCTCCACATAAACCGCCAATTCTTCACATGAAGGAGTCGTATTGTCCGCCTTCTCCATCTTTACCAGTTTTTCGGGTTCGGTTTACGACGATGGGATGCGAGCATAGATTCATTCTCCTCCTCAAAATTTTGCGGAGCCGGATTCTTTCGGGAGGATTCCAGCCATCTATCCAGTTCATCACGATAGATGTAGAGATGTTTTCCTTGTTTTATAACCGGAATATCGTCCTTTTTGACCTTGTAATAAAAGGTTGACAACGGCATTTTAAGATAGGCACAAGCCTCCTGTACGGTCATGGGGACGTGCGTGTTCTCTTTGGTTTCGTACTGCTTGGAAAGTTTTTCCGTCAGCAGATTTTCCATACTTGTGATTCTGTCGCATAGTTCGCCTACCACAGTCGGCAGGTCGTTGAATGTCAGTTGGTCTTTTTCCATATTATACTCTTTTAATCGTTTAATATGCTGCGAACCAACTCAATGAAACCTTGCAGAACAATACAGACTGGATTAATTATTTCGTCTGCATGCGTTTTTTAGTCTGAGTTACTATTATCTGTTTCTAAATGGAAGCGATAATCGCCTTTATCGGGCACGTCAATAGGAATCTGACTAGGAACTTGATCCCGCAAATTAAGTTTGAGATATTCAAGAGTCGCATTTTCGAGTTCGTGAGGAAATGAAGACTTGATAAAAACGACTCTTTTTGCCAATGATACTCCCAAGCGTTCACCTACATTCCATGCCAGATGGCGAAGTCCCGGTGATCTCAGCGGATTATCTATATTGGAGCGAATGGGTTTGTATAAATCGGATCTATCACAGGCCATATACTCAATATTAGAAATGAGGATTACAATAGCTTCTTTAGACAGATAAGGTGCGGTTTTAATAGTTACATATTCACGAATAGCATTCATGACTTCTACTTGTTTTTCTGCTTCTTTCTTTTTGATGTTCTCTCGTATTATGTCATAATTATCTATAACTGAATGATTGGGCTGTTCAATAGTTTGAGTTTCATCTGGACAATCGGTTTTTATTTCGAAACCAGAGTCAGTAATAATAGGAGATTGCCGGTCAAAAGAAAAATTGATTGGATTCTTCGTCAGCCATGTGTAGAAAAATCGTTGCAGTAGACCACACAATAGGATTGTAACCACAAGGCCGATTATAACTGGAGTCGTTATTGTTGTGGTATTGATTTTGTGATAAGTGAATAGGTAAGTGTCTACTGCCACATAGGCAATTACCAATAATGCAAGAATAAAACTTATCCTCTTGGTCCGAATTTGAGTATTATTTGTCATCTACTGCAAGTATTTGAAATGGTTATATGGCAAAGTTATGTGCTATATTCCAGATATATATAATTAGTGACGACGAATCGCTCAATATTTGTAAAAAATAACGGTTAGAGTATGATTTCAGACTAAAAATCATACTCTAACCGCTTAAAAATAGGGATAATTGGCTGTCAGTCCTTCCGTGTCAATGTAATCTTCTTGCTGGCTTCACGTTTGTTGGCATCCACGACTTTGATATACCTTTGAGTGGTGGTGATACTCTTGTGCGCCATGATGCTCTGTATTGTTCGGATGTCCGTTCCGGCAGCTGCTTGTAGCGTTGCAAATGTTCTACGATAGGAATGGAAGGTTATATTTTTGGTGATTCCGGCAGAACGAATCCACTCTTTCATCGGAATTTGCGTCCAACTACGCATAAGTCCCTTGAATACCAAACCTTTCTTTTCAGAACTATAGCCTATCAATCCCAATGCTTCTTCACTAATAGGAATGATATCTTCCGCTTTGTTTTTTTGTGTAATGATATGTACGCATTTCCCTCCGGCTGAATAGTCTACAATATCTTCCCAGCATAGTGCGAGAATATCACTGATACGTAAACTGGTCATACATGAAAATAGCGATGCTATTTTCAGAATGGGCTTCTTGCACGGTGTTTCAGCCAACTTGTACAGTTCATCTACAGACAGATACTCTTTAACAACGTCCTCCGTTTCAATCTTATCCAAAAAATCATTGACATTGGTCTTTATCATTCCATTGCGGTAGAGTATTTTCAGGAATCCCCTGAAGGTAGACCAGTATCCCGATGCGGAGTTTCGTGTTATGCGTCCTTTACGTCTCAGTTTCTTAGCCGTGAGCAGATACTCCCGAAACTTGTTGCAAAGGTCTATGTCAATCTCTTCAAAAGTACACTTACCATGTACGAAGTTGTTGAAATGCAGATAGACAAACTCCCATTTCTGGTCATGCTTACGGAGTTGTTTGCGATAATGCTCCAAGAAGTCTGCCTTGAGTTTGTACTTGTCAAAGAAGTCATACCGTTCATTGACAACTGACTCGAACCTGCGGCAACGGATGGCTTCGGCTTTCTCGGTCATTACCTCGTTGAAATTCTGTTCTCGTTTGTTTCTCGGATTGGCATAGACATAGATGCCAAGCGATTCATGACGGATAACTTTCATAGTCTCTTTGTCTCGATACCCAGGATAATAATCTAAATAGAAAGACATCATTCTACCTTTTAACGGACGTGTTCTTAACGTTACTGTTTTACATTCATGCATACTAATATATTTTTATGGTTATTATTAATTCGCTGGCAAAACTCTGTAATGTAATCATGCAGATTACCTACAGCAGAGATTAATTTTTGAATAATTAATGGATTGCGACAAATTAGATTATTTGTGAACACCCATAACCCTGTCAAACTCCACTTTTAGGAATCGGACGAACCGTCCGTTCTTCTCGCGGTTTATCTGATGGAATTGCAGAATACCGTAAACTGAATCACGAGAAAGTTTGAATTTCTCCATCGCCTCCTTGACGGTGTAGTATTCCGCTTTGCTCTCCTGTTCCTTTGAGATGTCGAAGTGGAGCTTTGAGTAGAATATCTGCCCATGTTCCTTCTTGGATGGGATATTGTTCCTATACACTTGCGAACGAATGGCGACACGTGTCATGCCGTACTTCTCCTGAATTTCTTCCGGGGTGTACCATTCGGTCAGGTCGGAATCCACCTCGTATTTGGCAAAGGCAGCATCGATATGTTTTTTGCTATAATAGTTGAACTGGCGAATACGGACTTTGGGGATATTGTTCTCTCGTGTATATGCCCAAATCCATTTTTGCGATACTTTGTACTTTTCGGAAATTTGCTCGGCAGTGTAGTACTCAGTTATATCAAGATCATCTTTTACTCTTCTTCGTTTATAGGGGCGGGTTTTGAGCATCAGTTCAATATCGGCTCTGCGAATGATTGACATCCTTGCACTGATTCTTGAAGCTCTTAACTTATCTTCTTTGACGAGTTTATAAATGTATTGGCGAGAAACGCCCATCAACTGTGCGGCTTGTGCAAAAGTAAAGTAGTCTTGATGGTCAAGTTTACTTTTGACTTCTATCAAATCCTGTAACTCACGAAGTTCGAGTCTTCGTTCTCTCATACGATGTTTGTAGCCTTGACTGGCACATTGGTGGCTACAATAATTAGTGGTAGTTTTCTTCGCAATGAATGGTTTACCACACCATTGGCAAATTCTTTTTACTTCCATGTTGTTTTCTCCATATTTTTAGTGAAACCATATAGTTTTAATTTCGCTTTTTGTCTACTTATGTAAACCATTGTCAACACATGTTGTCGACTACCTCAGTGTGACATCGGGGACAAACCCCAATTTGTGTCACGGTAGAAATATGATAGAAAAATATGGATAAAAACCGTTACTATCAAATAAGGATTAGAAAGTGTTAAAATAGAAAAGTCGCTGTATTTCAGCGACTTTATTCTAAATGATTATGGTTGCTTATGGTAGTTTCTAAGCCATCACTTGCCGATGCCAGTATGTGTACATCGTTGATTATCAACAGTATAGCACTCTAAAAGGTACAACCGATAGATTGACAAGTGTCTGAGAATGTGTAAGTTAGTGATTTTTAGCACCATTCTCGGCTTGTACCTCCATTTTGGAAAGTAAAAGTAAGTGTAATTTCTTGAATATCAAAATGTGCGGTACAAAAACTTGTGAAAAATGCCGTTTTTTGATGAGGAAAGGTACAAAAATGGTCCTGAAACCGAGGGGGACATAATGGTTATTTTGCGAAGTATTCAGTCTTTATTTAAGAGGCATAAATCGGGTCCTGGAACGAGATTTCACCAGCCATAAGAGCCTTGAGATAGTTCAGTTGCTGTGTGGTCTGTGTCTCGGTGTTTGTTACAAACAACATACTTATATGACAGCGGTCGCTATTTCTTAAGATTAACCAAATAGTAATATTTTGAACAGAAAAAGAAGCATTATTTCTTTTATTGTTCAAAATATTACTATATTTGCAGTATGGACAGGCAGTTAAATGAAATAGGAACCATTCCAGTAACGACTTCAATCATTGAATCGTTATATCCGGAACTGAAGTCTGCTAATAAGAAAGTAACCTGGCTCGAAAAACAAGGGGTTATCATCAGACTGAAGCGAGGACTTTATGTAATCAACCCCGAATATTCAGGAAAGACTCTATCGAGTGAGTTGATTGCCAATCATCTCTATACACCTTCGTATATTTCAATGTCTACTGCACTACGATATTATGGACTTATCCCAGAGGCTGTATATGTTCATCAATCAATGACGGTAAAGCACTCGCGTAGCTTTCAAACTCCTGTCGGCTGTTATGACTACAAACATATATCAAAAATGGCATTTCCAATAGGAGTAAGGAGTATGTATAAGGATAATTATGCTTTTCTTATTGCATCACCGGAAAAGGCTTTGTGTGATTTGATTGCCAATTCCTCGCAGGTCAATCTTCGCTATATGAAAGATGTGGAAACATATCTTGAACAGGATATTCGTATGGATATGGATGAGTTCAATAAGATGGATAAAACCATATTCGAAGACTACATAAAAGTTGGCAAAAAGGCCGATTCAATTTCGACACTTTTAAAATTCTTAAGACGATGAAAAATGAAATATTCGACAATATGCTCTCCCGTTATGATTTAACAACAGAGCAACAGAAGAGAAATGCTATATTTGAAGTGAACCAACAAGTGATACTTGCTGGCTTGTATGCCGGAGGCTTTTTTGAGTCGGCGGCTTTCTATGGTGGAACTTGCTTGAGAATCTTTCATGGCTTACAGCGTTTCAGTGAGGATATGGATTTTTCATTGCTTACGCAAGATGATAAGTTCGATTTTACGAAATACTTTCCTGCTATCGTTGATGCTTTTACAATGGTAGGCCGTGAGGTTGAAATAAAGAAAAAAGACAAGAGGAATTTCGGAAAGGTCGAATCGGCATTTCTTAAAGATAATACCGATGTGTATGATGTGACTTTCCAAACAGAGAAATCTATAAAGATAAAGATAGAAGTAGATACTTGCCCACCGTTGAACTTCAAGACGGAACAGAAGCTATTGCTTCAGCCATATTCATTTATGACCCGTTGTTTTACACTTCCCGACTTGTTTGCAGGCAAGATGCACGCCTTAGTATATCGTGCGTGGAAGAACAGAGTAAAAGGTCGCGATTGGTACGACTTTGAATGGTATGTACGTCTTAATGTTCCGTTGGATTTTACTCATTTGGCAGAACGATGCAAGCAGTTTAACAATGAGGATATTACTCCAGAGTTATTCAAGGAGAAACTTATTGAACGTCTCTCTACAGCTGATATAAAACAAGTGAAAGAAGATGTATTGCCTTTCGTTCGCAATCCAAAAGAACTTGATATTTGGTCAAATGATTATTTCGTGCAGTTGGCAGGGATGGTAAGAATAGGATAATACAACATTAAGCTTTCTCCAAGAAATAAACCCTAAGGTATTTATAGCATCAGCATGCCTACACCTTTTCTTATTGGCGAAAGCAATCCAAGTAAGGTTATACTTATTCATAGTCTATTATTTTGCAAAGTACTCAGTCTTCAACCAATAGGCATAAATCGGGTCCTGGAATGAGATTTCACCAGCCTTATTATCCAATGTAATTACATAAATCGTTGCAACAAAAAGTGTATATACATTTATTGTAGTATTTTGCTGATTGGTGTTGTCTATACATAAATATCAGGATAAAAGTTGTACAATCATAATGAGTTTCGCTTTCTAGTAAGAAACGATATATTGTTTGTTATAGGTGAAATATGAACTCTACGAACAATATAATAGTGTTTTGTATCTCAATGCCCAATAATGTGATCAAAGCAGATTCCGATAAGAGTAAATCCTAAAATTTATTTTTGTAACCTATCATAAAATAAAGTAAAACCATTATATTTGTATATTATATGATATGTTGAACTATGACAAAAACTACAATGGGTACCAAGTTGCCAAGAAAACTGGAGCAGAAGATGCAGATAGTAGGAGAACAGATCAGGCTGGCCAGATTGCGCAGAAATCTCAGTATTGCTCAGATTGCAGAACGTGCCACCTGTTCGCCCCTTACGGTTTCACGTATCGAGAAAGGTGCACCAACAGTGGCAATAGGCATTTATCTTAGGGTGCTTTATGCGCTTCAGCTGGATGACGATATTCTTCTGCTTGCAAAAGAAGATGTAATGGGAAAGGCCTTGCAGGATTTGAGCCTTAAGAAACGAGAGAGAGCATCTAAAAAGGAATAAAAATTAAATGAATTGGTAATAATATGTTGTATATCTATCCGGAAACAGTAGAATCTGTCAGAAAATTTGTAAATAAAAAATGGCCAGATAAAAATAAAAAAGTGTATTGCCAAGAAAATGAAAGTGCTTGGCATCAGAATAGGTATATATTGATTACTGTATCACCCCGGATTAACTTTAAAGCAGTGCATTATGAATATATTAATGGCTACTTGGAGTTGCATCTGGAGGACGAATATTATGGTAATACATTCAATCAGAGATTGTATAAATATCTTCGTGATAACATAGACACAGAATCGGGCGATTATTTATGGCATAATTGGTATGGGATGAGACAAGGACGATTACGCTATGAATATAAGATTGGAGATCTTCTGGAATTAGCAGATTATCTTACAAAATTTATTAGTAAGATCGATCCATTGATTGAAGATTTCCTAAACACATATTATGACGGAAATAATGAAACTCAAAAGAATAGTTGTACAGTATCATCTGTTGATTTTAATGAAATTGAAGATGGAACTTCTGTTAACATTAATATCACAGAAGGAACTGAAAGCAAAGTTGTCCTTCAGACGATGTCATTAAGAGATGTTCTTTCATTAAAGCTGAAGATTCCAGATTATCAACGTATATATTGCTGGCCGCAGAAGAATGTAGAACAGCTGCTGGATGATATTTTTATTCAAAGAGGCCATAAATATCATTTAGGAACATTGATTCTTCAAAAGAAAGGAGATGAATATGATATCATAGATGGTCAGCAAAGAACTGTTACTCTGGCACTCATTTTACGTGCTATGGATTTTGATAATATACAGTTATTAAAGGAAAGTTTTGATTCTGTCGAAGCGCAAAGATATGTAGGATATAACAGATATATTATAGAAACGTATCTTAACAGACGTTATCCTGACAGTGACGAACGTAGGAATAAAGTAGGAAATATTCTTGATACGATTTCCTTTGACGTACTAGTACTTAATGACTCGTCACTTGAACTTGCCTACACATTCTTTTCAACACAGAATGCCCGAGGAAAGGCTCTGACTGATTATGAGTTGCTAAAATCACATCATCTCAGATTTATTCCTGAAAGCCATGAAGCTCAACAACGTCATTTGGCAAAGATGTGGGATAAACTTCTCGTGAAAAGTGAACGGGATAATGGAGACCGAAGCGTATCAATTATCTTAGGCATATATTTATATTGTCTCCGTAAGTGGACGAGAAAACAATATTGGTATATAAATGAACCCAATAGGGTTAAGAATGAATTTGAAGCAGCACCGACTATACCGGAGATTCCTCCTTTTGGCGAGAGATTCGACTTTATGGACCCTATTCAGGGAGGTGCACATTTCTTTTCCTTTGTAGATACGTTTATTCAGCATTATAATCATTTTATTGAGACAAAGCAATACCAGATACTTTGGAAAACTATTTCTTGTTCGGGATTACTTGAAATGGAAATTGACAGTAACAATAAAAAATTTTCGGAAGGAAAGCGACGGACTCATTGGTGGTATGGGGATGTAATAGCGGCATTTTTGTTTGCCTATTATATGAAATTTGGGAACCAATATCTTTCTGAAGCTATGACTTGCATAACAAGAATCGTATCACAATTAAGATATGAAAAAAGTAAAGCCAACAAGCAATCCATAATGGACAAAGCAGGGGAGATGGAGATTATCGTAATGATAAATCAAGCTACATCGCCAACGTTTTTCCTTGCAAATGCATGGGATATAATAAATCGTCTCCCATATTTTGATAAAACTCTGAAAGGAATAAGAGCCGATTATTTCAGTAGAGAAATGTCTCTATACGAGAAGAATGAAAAAAATTATCTTATTGACAGATTTAAAGAACTCCATAACAAATGACGAATATAAAACAAGCTTATACTCCAAGAAAAATTGTAGATTCAGGGTTAATATTCAGTATTCCCTTATATCAAAGATTGTTTGAGTGGGGAGAGGATCAAATAATCCAGCTACTTGATGACCTTTATTCTTCGTACAAACGAGACAAGGAATCTCCATATTATATTGGAATGCTTACAGTCAAGAGAACAGAAAACAGTATAGAACTTGTTGACGGGCAACAACGCTTTACAGCAATGATTCTTCTTGGAGTTCATTTCAAGTGGAATGATTTTCTATATGTCTCTACAGAAACTGATAATATCTTGCGCCTACAGTTTACCGCACGAGAAGAAGACAAGAAATATCTTGAAGCAAAGATCACGGGAATAAAGTCTTCGTTCTTAAATGAAAAAATGGAAAATGGGTTGAATTATATTTCAAAGCACCTGAAGAAAATATTGCAGAATGATTCAGATAAAGATTTTGCGAAGTATATTTTCGAAAAACTAACATTTTTTCTTTCTGAACTTCCAGGAAACTATTCCCCTATGGAATTGAATACTTATTTTGAAAGGATGAATACCTCGGGTAAATCATTGGAGAATTATGAAATACTCAAAGTCGATATCATCCGGCGTTTGCGCACTGATAAGGAAAAATACACTCTTCTTTGGAATGCTTGTAGCATAATGGAGAAGATGATTCTCAGAAAACATAACAATGAACAGCTCGACAGCTTGAGGAATCGTTATAAAAATGCTATGACTGAGATAATCCAAAACGGAAATATAGATAATGCATTTGAAAAATATCAAACTAAATTTGATATTGAAGAGGAGGATTCTGATGACAATCAGGACTTGGAAGCTACCTCAATAGCTATTGGCGACATAGCCATCAATACTGAGAATCCATATAAGATTATAAAACGACGTACTGATGAACATTCACTCCTGACATTTCCGGAATTTCTTTTGCAGGTATTATATATATGTCTTAATATGAACATTTCTGAGCAAGAAAAGGATGGAAAGGCAGTAGAAGGTATGCTTGTAACAGATTTCTTTGATGTGAGAAAACTATGTGACACTTTCAAGTGGGCCTTTGACAAACGTGGTCTTGATGCAGAAACTTTTATGCGGAAACTAGGATTATATCGCCTGATTACGGATTATTTCATTATTAGAATGAACGATGAAGATGAGGAGCCTTACCCATTTAAATTATATAAAGGAGACGACAAAGAGAAGATGAAGGTTAGGATGTATCTTGCTATGCTATATTCCGCTTCATCAGCTATGACATATTATATGTGGATGCCTCAATTGCTTACCTATTTGGAGTATTTTGTTTCAAGTAATGACTGTCTTGATATTGACGCCGCAGTATATCTTACAAAGCTGAAAGAGATAGATAATGATTGGCATCCTGTACGAAATGTTATCAATAATAATCTGACATACACAACCATTGACAGATATTGGTTTTGGAGAATAGATTACTATTTATGGGAGCAAAGAGAATTGTTTTTTAAGAAGGAGCTACTCAATGTAGTTGAGAAATATGTGTTCAGAAGGAACCGTTCGATTGAACATATTGCTCCACAGCATCCTAAGGATGAGTTTGGCGATAAGGACCGATTCTATTGGGATGATGAATCTCGACCAGAAGTTGCTATGAAACGAGATTGTCTGGGCAATATGGTTATGATATCTTCTGGGCAGAACAGCACATTGACTAATTCATGTTTTGAAGTTAAACATGCAGTTATGCAGAGATATGCATCCGGAAACGGAACTGTTGAAAGTCTGAAAATGTTATATGTTTATTCAAAATATAGCAGTTGGTCTTTAGATAATATTGATGAACATCAGCGTTTTTCAATGAATGTATTGAAATATTCGTATGAAAGAGACAGTAGAGGATGGAATGATTTTCACAATATAATGCATTGGAAATTGTGAGAGTATGAGCTAAAATTGTTGTATAAAAATTGCAAAATGACAAACAAAGAAATGTATGGTTAAAGATCTACAATATTTTATTAATGCAGAAAATGAATTTTGCAAGGAACATCCAAATTATGGAGAACTATTTTTTGATACTTCTATTGGAGAGATGAGCGAGCAAGGTATAAATGATCGACTTAATTATCTTTCTGATAGAATAATATCAAAGTACAATAAAATAATAAAAGAGCCATCGGAGAAGGAACTTGAATTCGGACTATCTGATGCACAGAGAATATTATTGAGATTATTTTTAGGTAAATATTCATATATTTTTAGGGATGATTACTATTATGAAGGAGTTACAGATTTCATACAAAATCTATTTGATACTTTAGATGATATGGTAAATAAAGCACCGATTAATGCTGATCCTATTTTATATCGCTTTTGTAATGATTATGACAAATGCGATATGAAAGTTGGAGATATTATCAATATCCCTCATAATTTGACATGTACAAACTATAATTGGCATCAAGAAAAGTATAATAATGTTTATATCATTTCACCTTTGAGAAATGGTAAAACTAGGGCTCGAAATCTTTTCGAGATGCGTAATCATGGCGATGAAATGCAAATAGATTTTTTGCGAAATACCAGGTTTCAGGTTGAGAAAATAGAACAAACCCCAAAAACAGAACATAAAAAAATATATTTAAAAGAATTGGGTAGTGAAAACTAAACAGAGTCAAGCCATTTTCTGAGTAGTGTAAACTAAACTGTGTTAAGTTATATTTCGAGCTGTTTTGGAACCTTCAATATTCCCAAACGGCTCCGCTAAGTTATCAATATCGTCAAAGAACTCCAAACGAAAGATGTTGTCAGGCCAAGATTCTGAACCTGTCCGGGAACAGGATGGCCAGTTGCTGGGCCGTCTGGCCCCAGTTCTGCACCGGTTGCGTCCACTTCTTCCGTATTCTCGTAAATGCAAGATAGACAAGTTTTTCCAGGGCGATATCAGATGTAAATACGCCCTTGTTCCTGGTTACCTTGCGGAGCTGGCGGTGATAGCCTTCTACGGTGTTTGTAGTGTATATTATCCTTCTGATATGCTGTGAGTACTGGAAGTAGGCGGTCAGACGGTCCCAGTTGTCAAGCCAGCTTTTGATGACAATCGGATAGTCCTCGCCCCACTTGATTTCAAGGTCGTCAAGTGCCTTTTCTGCAGCATCTTTGTTGACCGCCTGATATACGAGCTTCAGATCACGCATGAACTCTTTCTGGTTCTTGCTGGCAACATACTTGACAGAGTTGCGTATCTGGTGTACGATGCAGAGCTGAACCGTAGTTTGAGGAAAGACACTTGCTATCGCATCGGGGAAGCCCTTTAGTCCGTCAACACAGGCGATGAGGATATCCTGGACTCCTCTGTTCTGGAGATCCGTAAGGACGCCGAGCCAGAAGTTGGCTCCCTCGCTCTTGGATATGTACATGCCCAGAAGCTCTTTCCTTCCCTCGCATGTAAGGGCCAGTACATTATAGATGGCTCGTGTCACTGGACGGTTCTTCTCGTCCATTACCTTAATAATGCACAATGGGATACACCCGGTCCAGAGGCCGGTTTTTCCAGCTTTGTATTTCCGGAAGGACACGGTCCGTTATGCTGCTTATGGTCTCTGCCGATATGCGGTTACCGAACTGCTCCTCAAGGATGTCGCTTATTTCTCTTGTGCTGTTGCCTATGGCGTACAGGCCTATGATTCTGTTCGCAAGTGAGTCCGCAAGGATCTTCTCGCGTTTGCGTACAACCTGAGGATCGAAAGTGCCGTCACGGTCGCGCGGTGTGTTTATAGTTATTTCTCCCATTGATGTCTGTACCTGTTTACTCATATGGCCGTTGCGGCGGTTGCCCATCTCGCGTTCGACTTCGTCAAGATGACTGTCCATTTCTCCTTCCAGGGTGCTGTTCAGCAGATTCTCCAACAAAGGCGTCAATACCCCGTCCTTGCCGGATAGCGGCATTCCTGCCTTTAACTTCTCAATGGCTTGTGCCTTGAATTCTTCAAAATCAAATGAATTGCTCATAATTAAAGTGTGTCTGTAAAGTTAATAATTTCTTTTCCCTTTACTTGACACACTTTAGTTTACAGTCTCACAGAGATAAGTTTTAAGTTTCTCCATATGTTCCCAACCTAGACTTCACTAATAAATTTATTATATTATCGAAATAATTCCTGTATTAATCTGAGTATTCCTCCCATCAGAATAATAAATCCTAACTCTAGTTGATACATATGGTTTTCTTTTACATACTTCCAATGGGATAATTTCTGTACTATTACAAAATCTACAGGTTTTACGAATTAAAACATTATATTTAACATATACAGGCGAACGCTCAAATATCTTTCTAATAGCTTTACCATCTGTGATGCCATCTTGTAATTTATATATCTTTTTGTTTTTATGCTTTTTGGCTCTTTTCGTCTTATATGTATCCTTAAACTGTTCTGATATTGCTGAATCTAAATCAGATTTAATAGTAGGGAAAAGTTTAGAAGAAAATGAAAGTCTTCCCCTATGCTTCATTTCTAAATTATTAGAAATTATAATCTCATCTTCATATTCATAAGAGTCTTCAATTTCTTCTTCAGAAGCCTTCAGCTCATATTCTATTGCCCATTTATCATCATATACATAATTTTTATCAAGAATTTCTATACAGATGATTTCATACTTGTATCTAAAAAATCCGTTTTTGGTAAAATTCCAACGATAAAGGGGAATGGACAATGCCTTTTCCTCTTTTGTTAATCTTTTCTCATATTCAGCTAAAGCAATAACAACTTTGTCGGGTAAAGACTGGATATCGTTTTTTTCAACAATACAATCAAGATATCCTATAGATATGGCATCACAAACCTCTTTTCGTTCTGCTTCTCCTGTAAGCATTAGAGCTACTATGTGCGGATTAATATTCTTTATTTTTTTATATAATTCAGTACCACTAAGTTCTGGCATCCTTTGATCAAGAACTATTACTTTAATATTTTCCCCAGCAACTAGTTTCAATACTTCATTTGGTTCTGTTTCCGATCTAACAGAGATCTTTAATTTTGCTTCTATTAACTCAGCAAAAGCCCTAGCAGCTTGTTTGTCATCATCAACAACTATCACTTGGTAATTATTATCTTTCATCATTATTATTTTTTATAATAGGTATTTCAAATACTATTCTGTCCTCCTTTTTATAGACTTTAAGATTCATTCCATTTCTAGAAGACAATAGATGTCTTACTGTATAAAGTCCCATTCCTCTATGCCCTTCTTTAGTGGAGAAACCATCTTTTTCTAAATTAGATATATCAATATCTTCAGCATAAGTGTTACTTATACTTATAACACCATCTAATTCAAGAACCTCTATTTCAGTATTCTCTTTTGATGCTCTTACGGCATTTGCTAAAATAGGCAAGATTGTAGATAATATATAATAATTTCCTATTCCATCATATTTTTCCTTTACGTCTATTTTTAATTTGACATTTTTACTTCCTTTATAGACATTAAAAGATTCTGATATTATTGTACTTAATGACGTACTATCTGTAGATGTAGTACTTAAAAAAATCTCTCTATAAGTAGACAAGATACCTTTACATATACTAACGGATGATTTTATTCTTGACAGATATTGATTTAGCCTATTTTTATCCTTATTTTTATCACTTAATAGAGTCTGTATTAAATCACAAGTAGACTCTATCGTAGCTAATGGTGTAGCAATAAAATGTGTTATTTCTTTTATTAGAATAGGATTTGCTATATTTTGATTATTAAAGTCTATAGTGCCAAGTTTTGAGTTGAGTGTACTTATATTATTTTCTAATTTCTCAAAAACCTCTAGCATGATCTTATCCAAATGATAATTATTCGTTCCTCCTTTTTGGATATTCATCATAGATAATTCTCTAGACATCTCTTGAAAACTATTCATAATTTCATGAGATTGTTTAGTTATTTTCATGGATAAATTTTCAAAAGAACGGAGCATTAATGAAGCCTCTAAAGATGTGGCTACATTATTGTGGTTTTCTTTCTTTTTGTCTGAATCAAGATTTATATAATGTGTTTCTTTGCGTTTTAATATAAAAGCGACAAATAAAACGATTATAAATAATGGTAACCAAAAAGATAGTAATACCTTAGGCACATTTATACTAAATGCTGATAAAATATAATCATTATAATCGCATAAGACTATATCTGTCTTGTATATTATAGGAGTTATAATAAAAAAACTAGTTATTATAAAACTCACCACATAATGAAAACTTTTTTTTGCATTGAATATGAGAACAAAAAAATGATACAATAATACAATGCCTAATAAAATGTACCAACATATAAAAAATATATGATCATTATTAATGATAGAATGCCCTATAAAAGGTATTATACTAACAAAAAAGCTAGAAATATTAATAATATAGCTTATACTACCATCGTTTGAATCATCAACTAATGTTTTTGCAGACATAAATAACATTAAAATACCAATGATCCAACAAATTATAAATAAAATCCACAAATAAACACTTACCATATCTTTTAATATCAATTAGGGTTAATATTCATATTATATCAAGTGTGTCACATTAATTTTCTTATACTTATTCCCCATACCAAGGGCAAAAGCCATCTGGTCTTTTATAATCAGCTCACCCTTTTGAAGCCCGGCTATAGCAGTTCTGATTTCCTGGAGTTCCTGACCACTCACACCGAACAAGTCTTTGATAACCTTATCATCAATAGTTTGCTGTTTCATAATCAGAGGGTACTGAGCATTGGCATAAAAGTCAAAACCTTTTGATTTGAAACTGCTCATATTCTGAGTAGCAAGGATAATACTCAGACCTTTATTTCGTCCTACTGCAATCAAATTACGCAGGGGGCGATTGTCAAAGTCAAGCATATAGTGAGCTTCATCAATAATAGAGAAATGACGTATTTGTACTACTTCATCATTTACTGCTTGTTTATCCAGTAGCTCATAAATGTTATTAAGTTTAGACATCAGGAAATATACAATAGCTTTGGCTATAGGTCCATCTTTGGGATACCCATCCATCTTAATGATGTAGCAGTCATCAATCAAGGAAACTTTATCCTCTGATTCAAATATATGCGCATTAACCAATTGTTTCAGAACAGAAGAAATACTATCATCATTATTTGCATCTTTCATTCGTGATTGATAGCATTTCAGCATTAATTCAAATGAAATAGGGGCGCCATTTGTCGATTTATAGGTTTCTACAATAGCTTCACTAAGACGGTTGTTCATGTTGGCACTCGCACTTACTCGGTCTATAGAACATAAGGCAGAAGACATTTCAGTAGAGTACAGATTGATTTCATTGATAGAGCGCCCTGTGAAATCCTTAAATGGAGTAAAAGGCAATGGCTGTGTCAATGGATCCAGAATACAAGAACGGTCCACATCGAAGAGAGATAACCAATGGTTATTCTGTATATCGCTGAACTCACCTTTGTAATCAAACAGAAGGAAGTTCACGGGATATTGTGATTCTGTGGATAACATTCTGAATTGCTGAATCAAGACTGCCAGCAAATTGGTCTTTCCGGAACCTGTAGCTCCTGCAATGATAATCTGTGAGTTGGTAATGGAACGACTGTTTATATCCAACGTCGCTTCCATTTCTTCATCACCATAGTTACCAATCAGAAGATTCAGGACTGGAATATCTTTTGCCATGGCTACTTTGTTGTTCATGGCGTATAAGAAGGAATCCAGATTGTTGTCAGCCATCAGATAGTCACGTCCACGGAGCATTTCTGCTGCGATAATTCGAGAAAGCGTAGCGTTTTGAGTCCAATCAATGTTCAAGCCCGAATATCTTAATTTTAACAATGCCGAATATAAGGTACTCAAATCGTGCATTGTGAAAAAACTGGGAGTAATTCGTATGGATGACACTGACAATTGTATATCCTTATAATCATCTATGGAACGTTTTGTAGGCAAACTTAGTCCCACGATGAAACAGATACGCATTACCTTATTCTGATTCAAGTTTATACGTTTCTCCCGATCTGCCGTTCTGGAAAGATTGATTTTTGATTCAATCAATTCCTTGATTGGATTGATTGCGTCAAACAACCCTTCCATCTGGCGCGTATTTGAAAAATTTATAATGCTCATTTCTTTTACTGATTAAGAGTTAAACCAAAATAACCGTCTTCAACCGTGGTATTCTGTGCTTCTACATTACGATGAAGTGTATAGGTTTGGGAGATAAACGGTTCCAGTTTGATGTAGTCGCTGTCTGTTCTTATTTCAGAGGTCGTACAAAGCAAAATCGTTTGTTCTGCCAATTGTGGAAAATATTCTTCCATCAAGGCATCACGACTTTCATTGTCAAGAACCCCCATTACTGTATCAATCATTACAGGTGGATTATAATCTCCCAGGTTTCGCAATACTTTCAATAAGACTTGGATGAAGATTTGCTTGGATGCAGCATTAAGCTGATTCAATGAAATCTCATTTCCGGCAGTATGATAGAGTTTAATATTGAATTGTTCAATGCTGTCGGACAACTCAACTTTGGTTACATGACCTTTGTATGAAACAAGCAACTTGTTGAGTTGCTGCTGCATTTCACTTTCAATCTGGGCTTTTTTCTTCTTCAGCAAACTGTCTGCAATCTTTTCAAACAGAGGTTTGAGCTTGACCAAAGTGTCAAATTTAATATCAGGTTCTTGCTGGATTTGTACATCAAACTGATGAATCCGTTTCTCAAGACGTTGAATGTCTGCTTTCAGAGTCGCTTCCTGACCTTTTAGTTTCTCTATCTGTTTTTGAGCGGCTTCATAATTTTGAATTAGATATTCATTACCACCGGCTTGCGTTTGTTCCAATGTCTGTTTTTGCGAACGTAAGTTATCCAATGTTGAAAGTTGAATTTCCAGTTCCTGGCGCTGGCGGTCAAGTGCAATGAACTGATTGGAGCCAGTTCTCTTTACCAAATTAGATAAAGCGGTTACTTCCGTTTCGTCAAGATAACCAAAAGGATCTTCTTTATTAGTGCTATTTTGGATAGCTACAATATGGGATACAACCTGTTCTTCATCCACAGATTCACTGCACAGTGACAAATCTTTTAAGTAAGTTATAATTTTGTTTGTCACATCTTTCAATGTCTCCAACGGATAGGCACCTGTATTCTCTTTCTGAAGCTGTTCCTTTATGTGCAGGATATTATTGATTTCTTGTGCCAGGTTTGAAGCTAATTTAGGCAAGAATAAATCAATTTCTATGTTGTCAACAAATGCTTTTAGGTCCTCAGCATAAGTTGCTGCACGCTTTACAATATCGTCAATTTTACTGGCAAGCTCCTGTATCTTCTTGTTAAGGGCAGAAGCTTCCTGAGCACCGTCTTTTGCCCGTTTATATTCCACTTCTACCGACGCAAGATACTTATATTTTGTATCTTGTTCTGCTATACACGTATTTAAGTCTGCGGTCAGCTTGTCTTTTTGTGCGCATAGTTCATTATATTCCTGGGCTTCTTTTTCTGCTTCAAGACGTTGTTGAGCCCATTCCTGTTGTAGTTTTTCAGCGGCACGCTTTAACTGAAGGTATTTTTTGAAGCCCAATACATTCTCAAAATTATCACGAATGGTTTGGGCAAATACATTTTTCTTCAGCAATTCACTCGATTGCATTGCATCAAACAAGAAATACTGACTCAGTTCCTGAGGCAGATTAGCTTTGATGATTTTATTGATTTCCTGTTCTGCTTTTACCCGGTCTTTGGGAGCAGTCATCGTACCGTAAACATACATATTCCCGTTCATGTTCAGCGATACGCTTTCCAATGGCTTTCCTTGCGGATTTAACTGATAAACACGCTTTAATATGTACTTCTGTTGCTGACCGAGTACTTTCCCTACAAATGTTATCTGTAAGGAAATCTCAGGTTTGGCTGTGTTTAAGGCTCCCTGATTGAGCAATTCCATGAAATGCTCTTTGTTTTCAATTTTCAAACCATAAAGAGCTCCGCTTATGGCCTCGAATAAAGTAGTCTTACCGCCACCATTTGCACCGCCAATCAGAATAATAGGGCGATCATCATCGACCGTCAAATCCAGATCAAGTGACAAGTAAGTCTTATAATTGCTTATTTTAATTCTTTGTATCAGCATAATCGTATTTATTGACGTATTTTTTGGATTGCATTACGGATGATGTCTTCCGTTTCATTATCACTCATTTCTATCACGTCAACTTTCTTGGCATGATAGGCTTTCAGAATATCTTCACTTAACCAGTCAAAATCTACACCTTCCGCTTCACAGATTGCTTCTATCATAGCTAAATCATCTTTGCGGATACCGTAGTGAACAAATTTCGGATCTATACCTTTAGCCATAATCTTTATGCGTTTTCAGGATAAAAAGCATCCCAGTTTAACAAATCAGTTGTATTCTCAATCGGTAGCTTGGAATATAGCCAGTTACTTCCATCTTGAATGATAACTCCTCCATAAAGAGGTGTATCTTTAGTTGAATGTTCTTGTATATATTGCAACAAGGCATTATGTTTCTCCGGAGCAGTTACATCACTTCCGGCACTTTTTGTATCGAAAAGATATACATGTCCATTCTTCATACGAATAACAAAATCAATATAAAATAAAGATTTTCCGTATGCAATGGCATAATGTTGTTTCCCTTTGTCTCCATTCTTATACCACCAGTCAATCCATTGTGAATGTTCTTCCAAATATTTCACAAATTCTTTCTCTGGATTAGAAGCTTCGTTAAGTTGCACGAATGGCAGTAAAGCATGATTTTTTGCAGTCTCAATACGGTTTGTTTCACTGTCATAAACTCTTTCTTCCGGAACTTCCCAGTTGTATTGTTTTAATTCTCTGGCAGCAGCAGATCTTTTCTTTGCTCGCTCTCTTTTACGGGCGTATGTTTCTAAGGCCGTGTCCAGTAAACGGTCAAATTTGGGCCTGTTATCATAATAAAGAACGACCTTCTTGGCATCAGTATCGAAGATTCCAAAATAGTCGGCGAGCATTTCAAGCAGGTAGTTAGCTATTTTATCAGCTCTACCTTTACTTTCAAATTGATGTCCTTTACCACTTATATATGCCATAAATACGCGGTCTATTTCCGATGCTTTACGGGCAAAGCGGACTTGATCTACTTTCAATATCTGTTCTTCATTCTGGAAGTGGACATCCTTCGGGATCTCCACATTGATGGTCTTGACATCCAAACGAAGTGAATTCTTTACCCGTCTTCTGTTTTCATTTACTAAATCGTCATCACTTTCCGGCAACGGAGTAAATTCATCATTATCATTTCTTAAAGCAGCCAATTCAGCGATAGAAAACAATCCGGCACCTCTTTCTAGTTTCCAGAATTCATCAGCTATTTCATACAATGTTTTCTTGAAGTCGGGTCCCAAATAATTTCGTTCCACATTAGGGCGTTCTGAATAGTAAGCCGGTAGAGATACATTCTCAAGATTTTCACGTCTGCATGCTGTAATCGTATTTTTCAAAATATAGTCGGAATCGGCTGTGACAATCTGAATTTTATCTTTTGCAATATCGGTATAAACATAGCCGATATTAAGCTGTTCTTTCGGATAATGTTTCTGTTCCGGCATTCTCAGAATACGTCCTACAGTCTGTATTGTAAACTGATCGCTTTGCAATTTTCTGAAGATTAGCAATACTGCTGCACGAGGACAGTCCCAACCCAAAGCAATTGCTTCTTTGAATAGCAATACTTGTGTCATATTATCAGGACGTTCCAATCCAGCGAGATTCTCTTTTTCGTTGGCGAGCCATACGGCCAATAATCCATTCTCGGTTGTTATTCCACAAATGGCTTCCAAATAGGTTCTCACCTGTTCTGCGATAGCCTGGTCTTCCGAAGTCATGGTTTCCTTCGTATCGTTTGGCAGCTGGATAAGTAATAGGGGATTGATTTTGACACCTAATTCCTGATAAAGCTCTGCCAACTGATTACGTTTTGCCAATGCTGCTTTAATCAGATTTTCGTTCAGTGTGCGTTCTTCGCTGAAATCCAGTTCTATATCCGGATTCAGCACGACTTCTTTCTTAATCATCTCAGCAGCAATAACATCCTGTCGGTAAACTTTTACTTTCTCATCAGGGTGAAGTGTTTTGGGAGTGGCCGAAATACGCAATTCTACAGCAGGATTGATACGTTCCAGCACCGCAGCCGATTTATCAGCCGTCTTTGACCAGAACATGTGTTCCTCATCTATGATGGCAACAATGGGCAAACCGTATTCCTCTTGTGTTCGTCGTGCAATTTCATACAAAGAAGCAAAGCTTTCGCTTTCGCGTACCATAACATTACTTTCTTTGTTCACGCTTTCCCAGTTGACAAACAATATTTCTCCGGGCTGTATACCTTCACTTTGGTCAATCTCGTCAAACATTACAGGCCGAAGTTTCCGTGTTTCACCAAAGGCATTCTTTAAGCTAGCATAACTTTGCAGATGAAGTTTACGAGGTGCAAACCAGATATAGGCAACTTCCTGATAACGGCTGTCACCACGTTCCTTCAATTCATCGGTTATACTTGCCAAAGCCTGACAGGTCATGACTGTTTTTCCCGCACCGGTTGGTGCTTCAAACACAATTTTATGTCGTTTGCCACCGAGGTTTAACAGACGGATTGTTTTATCGGTCAGTTCTTTGATAGCGTTCTGTTGATATGGTATATTTTTCATTATTCCTTTTTTTATTTTAAGTGTTTATTATGGAGTTACTTTTTTCCAGAAGCAGTTATTCGAAATTTTCGAATAACTTAAACAACATATCATGTTTCTATCTGATATATGTTTATGCTTCCTCATCGTATTCAAAGTTCAACATTCCATTAAACTGCTCTTCCTCTTCTTCAGTGGTTGCCAGCGCATCTTCTTCCGGCATGACTACTGCATCCTTTTTCTTGGGCAGAATTCTGCGATATGTATTATAGATGGCTTGTGGTAGAGCGCATAGCTCCACCTTGTCGCTGACATCGTCAAATGAACCCTCCCATGGGTCTTCACTGGGTGAGAACACATAAACTTTAATCGGCTGTGTTATATCCAGATCATAGATTATATCAACCAGTTCATCAATGGCTTCTTCACGATAAATAATAAGCATTTGCTTTTTCCCGTCATTGAAATAGCGGAAAACATTTTTATAAGTCTTTTGACCTCCGAAGGTCTTTTGTTCTGTATAAAGGTCTTCCTTGATACAAAGCATATCTGTAGCAAGATTTACCAGTTTTCGCATATTTTGCATAGAGCGGTTGCGACCAACAAATCCGGTACGGTAGTAACGGAGATTATTCTTTGTTAAACCAGCTACTTCTTCACCTTTTGAGTTTGTATAACCTTGAATCACTCGCCTGTTTCGCTCGTAAGTAACTTCTTCACAGATGTTGTTTTCATTATTCGTAACAAGAATACATTGACGATGACCTTCATCTTCTGCATTCAGTTGCATAGTAGCATGAAGGGTGGTACCACTTCCTGCAAAGAAATCTAATATGATAGCATTATTTAATGTTGTTACTGAAGTTGAAAGTAAAAATTTAACAAATACTGATGGCTTCGGAAATGCAAATGGCCTTGAATTAAAAATATTCGCAATTTCCGCTGTCCCTTGGGCTGTATTAAATAAATCTGATGTAACTAAATTTCTATATGGCGTAGTTCGTTCTATAAATTTCCCTTTATTATCTACATTTTGATAACGTTTGCAATATACGGCCCAGTCTTTTGAATTCTTTTTAAAGACAATAAAATCATTTTCTATACCCCATTTTATTTTAGATTTACTCCATAAATAATTCCACCCGGGATTCAGGTTTGAGCCACCTCCCGGATAACGCATAGAACCATCGGGCATTTCTATAGGAAAATTCAATGCTTCAGAATAATGTCCACCTACTCGTCTACGATCTAATTTATCTAGTGTGTATTTACCTCTTTCGTTGACATGTTTATCACTAAATTTAAAAGTGTCATCAACTGGAGGTTGTCCATCAAAATGCGCATTAGTCCTATTAGAAGTATAAACTAAAACATATTCTGTTGTTGTAACTATTTCATTACCAGTGTTTGATCCTGCTGTAGATTGCCAAATAATGTTCGTTATAAAATTACCATTACCTAATATATTATCACATAATAATTTCAATTGCGCTTGTTCATTATCATCAATAGAAATGAAAATGACTCCACGATCGGATAAAAGTTTTTTCGCGATTTTCAGGCGTCGGCTCATAAATGACAACCACTTAGAATGGCGATAAGAATCCTCCTTATCCACATAGCTATCATTATATATAAAATCCTTATTTCCTGTATTGTACGGAGGATCTATATATATTACATCAATTTTTCCTTCATGTGTATAAACCAAAGTAGCGAGGGCTTCCAGATTGTCTCCCTCAATCAGAATATGGTTAGGAGCATCTTTATCTTCACTAATAATAGCACGTTCCGGCACCTCCGTCAAGATGGGCAGTTCATCGCGAAGACGTTCTTCTACGTCTTCGGGCTTATCTTCCCACACCAGACCATAAGTTTTATTCTCGCGTAACAAACCTAACAAGGCACTACGCTCCTTGTCGGTCAGTCCCTCTAAAGTGTTGATACGTTTTATAAGATTAGCTCTATCATTACTGTTCATAACATTACTTGGCTTTACTGTTTTTGAATTCTGACTAACTGAACATCATTACGTGTAGAGTTCAACAGTTCTTTAATATCTACATCCAGAACACGTGCTATTTCCAACAGTGTTTCCAGTCCGGGTTGTGATGTGTTTGTACACCACTTCGATACCGTGGCAGGGTCCTTGCCCAATTGTTCGGCCAACCATTTGTTGGTCCGCTTCTTCTCCACAAGCACAACCTTGATGCGATTTATGTCTTTTGTCACTTCCATTTTGGTGATGATCATTTCTACTTATATTGCAAAAGTAATGAATAGAAATCAATAAAACATCATTCAAACTATATGATTTTTCATTAAAATGGCGAATTACATCAATATTTATAGATGATAATAACATCTGCTCTCAATAAAAAGAATTACCTTTGTCTTTATCAGTTATGATATTGTATTATGAAAATAGAAAGATTAACTACATTGGCATTTTCCATGTATTCAAATAAAGGTGCTTATGCCCTTTTACTGGGTTCTGGAATATCACGTTCTGCACATATTCCAACAGGATGGAAAATTGAATCATGTCTTATAGAACAATTGGCAGCTGTTAAAAGGGAGATTATAAAGGAGGACGCACATCAATGGTTTAAAGAAAAATATAAGAAAGAGGCTTCCTATTCATCGTTATTGGAAGAGTTAGTACAGACTCCAACTGAGAGAGTGCAATTAATGAAACAGTTTTTTGAACCTACTGATGATGAAAAGGATTTAGGATGGAAGCAACCGACAAAAGCACATAAAGCCATTGCTAAATTAGCCAAAGCTGGTTATGTACGTGTTATCTTAACCACTAATTTTGACAGATTGTTGGAACTGGCATTTGAATCTGAAGGAATAACTCCACAAGTTATTTCTCATGAGGCTGCTATTTCTCAGGCAACTCCACTTGTTCATTGTCAGATTCCTACCATTGTGAAAATCAATGGAGATTATATTGATTGTCAATTTAGGAATACATCGGAAGAACTTGACGAATACCCACCAACAATGAAGCAGTATTTGAAACGAATATTTGAGGATTATGGACTCATAACTTGCGGTTGGTCTGGCGAATGGGATAAGGGGCTTATCAATATTATCTCAGAATCAACTTTGCCCAGATATAATTCATTTTTTGCAACTGTTGGTACGGCAAAAGAAAGCATACAAGATTTATCTCGTTTAAGACACGGAGAACTGTTGCCTATATCTGGTGCGGACGAAATGTTTTCCGAACTCTGGGAGCAAGTTTCTGCATTAAATGAAAATCATGTCAATAAAAATATTGGGCATGATATAATGATCGCAAAATTTAAGAAGTATTTATCATCCAATCAATATGACATAGAGTATATAGATATGCTTGACGGATTAGGTAACAATGCTTATAATACTATAATTGAACACGCCCAATATAATTTTCAACTGACACGGGATTCTTTCTCAAAATATTTGGAAATCCACAAAGCTGCAATTTCCCCATTATTGGAAACTACAATATTGGCAGTAAGATGGGGAAAGTGGTCACACATAAAACCATTTGGTGACTTATTGGTGAAGTTGTGTATAAAACCATTTAGGAATGGCGAAAGTTTTATTGAATACACACAATATTTACATGCTCTTGCTCCAATGCTTTTATTCAATGTAATGGGGATTGCTTGTGTGAAATACAATCGATTCAGAGAACTTGATAATATTTTAAGATTATCAGTCCCGGCTCCTAATTTTATAGATATTGCACGACGACGTCCATTATTATATTTATTAGGTGGCACGCATTGGAGTTATGATAGATGGAACTCATTAATGAGGGAACGTTATTACTATCCTTTCAGTATTTTTTTTCTTGAAGAGTTACGACCTTTTTTTAAAGATTATTTTATTGTTGATTCTGAATATGAAAACACATTTTTTATCTGGGAGCATATGAAATCTCTAATTTATGGTTATAATAAATGCTATATATTGTCGGAAAGTTTTCCTCTTGGTGAGTTTCTTAGAAGAGAATACATGTATAAAGAATATGGCAATGATGAGCCATATACTATATTTTGGGAAAGTGCAGATAATCTCAAGAATGAATGGGCTCCAATAAAGCAAGGAATGTTTGGAGGTCGCTATGAAAATTATAAAACAATAAGTGAAAAGGCAAATGCTTATTATAAACAAAATAGAAAATTTTAGCTACTATGGAAAATCAAATTACAAATATTATTACAATTCTTACAGCGTTATTAACAGGAGGATTTCTTATGCTATTTATAGAGAATCAGCAGATAACAACTTATGTAATAGAACGTCTTCACCAAAGAATGAATCCTTTTTTTCATAGTTTTACCAATTATGTTAAGTTTGTCTCTTCATTTGAGTCTTGTTTTAGTTGGAAAAAATGTACGACTTCATATATGAAGAGTATGAAACAATGTGTAGAGGACATATCTAAATATGGAGGAAAAGCTATAATAAGTGGACAAGATTTCTCTATATATTCTTTTAGCGCAACAGATTTAGATTCAATTTGTGAAAAAATAAATGGCATTTGGTATTATGAAGATAAAAATATAAGTGATTTTAATGATAATGTAAGTTTTGATGAAAATCACGCTAAAAATTTTGGCGAATATAGCCTTGAATATTTGAGAGGTATTTCACCGAAATATAATCGCGAACGGCTAACGAAGTCATTATTACCTAAGGTATCTGGTGATTTTTATGTCGATATATATCAACCAATACAAAATGTTTTATATGAATATGAGTATTGGATGAAAAAAGAAAAATACTTTAAAAATTTGGCTTTTGTTACAATCTCTGGAAATATACTATTTATGTTAGTTATTCTCATGTTCCATCAGTATCTGCCAATATGTATTGCTTACTTATTATGTATTATATGTTCTGGATTGTTAATATATGAATTATATGAATTGATGAGAATTGAAAAATTAGCGAAAGAAATCATGAGATAATTTTGACTGTTATCGGTGTTGATATAGTAAATCCCTGAATTTTATTTGAATATTCTAAAGTCTGGTGTGATATAGATTCATGGGAAGCTAATGGAATCTAACATATAATCTTTAAAGAAAGCTGATGGCATGTGACTTGAAAAACGATGACTATTTCAACTTATTATGAAAAGTTATCGGAATTCGTATTTTACTATTGAATCTTGAAAGTTGTAAAAGAGAAAAAGGAGAGGAAAAACCTCTCCTTCATAAAGAAATCTACATTACACCTCCAACTCTTTCAACGGCAACCCATAATTATATTGTCTGAAGAATCCTCTATGGATAAGTTTCAGACCAAGGGTCTGATAATACTTGTAGTCATCATCTTCGGTGCAAAGGTATTTATAACCATAACGTGGAGCGTATTCCTTGAAGAATCTGGCAAGGTCTTTCAGGTTTTCCTGCTGGTTCCGTTTGAAGTTGCTGCGCACAATAATAATGCTCCAGTCGGGATAGTGACCTACACCACAACTGTATTCCCAAAAGCGGATGTATAAATCCATTTCGCCTACATGAACAGAAACACAAATGCCGTTGGCGTTGTGCATAACGGAACAACAGTTTCTGTAACCGAATCTCTCACACAAATAGAGATTGAAATCGTAAATAAAATCGGAATAGTTCATAATAATTTGAATTTTGATGGTTAATAAAAATTTGATTATAGACTGAAACCTCGCTTGCGTTTCGGTTTCTTTTTCTTCTTTTTAAGCCGGTTGGCCTGTATCGCTTCCTCCGTATCATAATCCGTAGGAGAGGGCGTGAACAATCCCACACTGATGCTAGAATGATTCTCCTGCTGGTATTCATGACGAGGTTCCTCGCGTATGGTTTCTGCCTGTGTCTGACGCTGGCTCACGGTAGCAGAAAGAGCGTTATATCTCAATTCCTGGTCGATGTTCAGGAAACTGAACTGGCGGTCAATCTTGGAACCGCTAAAGGTCAGTTGGTCACATGTGAACTTGACACCTTGCATCTCTCCGGTCGTGCGACTTTGCTTCCATTGCGTATCAATTCCATATCTCCGCAAGGCCAGTCTCAGCTCACTCCAGCTTCGGGCGTTCGGAACCTCTCGTTTTAAGGTATGATAGATAAAATACTTTACCTTGTCATGATGACGTAACCGCATGAAATTGACATGCTCTTTTCCTTCGGCAAAATGCAAACGGTAACGGGCTGTCAGCATCTTGCAGACCTTTTCGTTTCGATAACGGTCGTTCTTGTCGCTGATGGTGCGGCCGTCATTATCCACCCGGTTGTAAACGATGTGACAATGCGGATGGTCACGGTCGGTATGCCGGGCGATGATGAACTGCGTGTTCGCAATTCCCATCAGCTTCATATAGTCGTGGGCGATCCTCAACATCAGTCCATCATCGTCACGGATGCGGTCTCCGTCCTCTGCGGAGAAGCTCAATGATATATGGCCGACCTTGTTCTTGACCTTGTCATTCAGTAAAGTCTGCAACTCGAATTGCTCCGCTATTTCTTCAGGCGAGCCGTAGACACCAACCGCTTTCAGTAGGCGCGATTTATCTTCTTTCAGCACATAGTTTACGCACCCGGAAAACGATGTGCCCTTGACAATTTTACCTATCATCCTTGAGCTGTTTTATAAGTTGTGAAATCTCTTGGGCGACGGTACGGCACTCATCGGCCACACGATAAAAACCGTAAGCATTGGCTCGTCTGGCAAGCTGGTTCAGGTTTGTGCTTTCTCCAATCAGTTTTCGGATAATGTCAAGATTTTCTCTCGTAATTCGTTCGCGCACCGTACCGTGTTCGATGAGTGAACGCACTACTTCGCTTTGACTGCGTTTACTGCGTCGACTGAGTGCTCTGAGCCAGCCGAATTGTTCGTCTGTAAGACGGATTGTTACTGTATTTTTCTTGTCCATAATATTTGCTTTTGAGATTAATAATTGTGACCATCGGGAGCCGTCTCACCGTCTTTTGAGGTGAGCAAGTGGCCGGGAAATGTAATACACCGGCATAAACTTGCTCCAGTGAAAAAGAAGTAAATCAGACATCTGACAGTCATCGTTTGAGAAGTCCTTTCCGAGTTCGTTGATCCGTTGCTGAAAGAGGTGCTTTCTCCACATTGACAAGCTGTAAATCGAAGGTTTCGACCAGCGTTTTCAAGGCCGGATTCAACGTGATAAGACGATTGAAAATTGCGTCCTTTGTCTCTTCTCTTAGCAGAAAATCGGCGATGTCATAACCTGCATCCCGTTCTTCTTTTGTTGCGTTTCTTTCCATAAAATCGAAGATAGAAACCTCTATTCCCAGGCTTCGGATCATCTCCATTTTACTGTTCCAATAGTCGGTTGCACCCAGGTCGGGGAAGAGCAGGACACGTCGGTTTTTCAATACGCTCATGGCATCCCGATTGAACGCTCCGTTCTTTCCGCCCGAAGCAATCCAGAGATATTGCGGCAGATAGAAGCTGGATATCAAAGCACTTTTCTCACTCTCCACAAGGGCAACCGGACGCTGCTGGTCGGAGGCCAAAAGATGTTCACCAAACAAACATTGCCGAAGGTGAAAATTCTCTTTCTTCAGAAGGGAATGTACCCATGTGATGTAGTTGTGCGGCTCTTTAATCCGTCTTCCGTTTTCAGGATTGTAGAGCATCACTTTTCCGGTACGTACCCGTCCGGAGATATCTACCTGCCAGAAGACCGTAGCTCCCGGCCAGTGCTTCGAGGTTCCTACATGGTAGCGCAACATCAGTTCTTCGGTAGCCTCCTGACCGAAATGGAAACTCAGAAACTGAAACAGCTTGTTCGTGTGATACAGTTTCAGGGACTGCCTCATGATTTCCGGCTCAATGAATGAAGGTTCAATAGGCAGACTGATGCGTGGCCTTGACACCGGTACAAACTCTTCGCTCAATCGCTCCTTGGCCGTTGGGTTTTCGTCAAAGTACATTTTGGGCGTATAGTTGTAGCCGCACTTCTGTTCATGGTTGCATCGCCCTACATAATCGGGAAAGCTGATTTGCTTTTCCGTATCGATGTATTTGGCGAAACAACTTTTGCGGTGGCAGTTTGGACATGTGTGCCGGGTACTGACACCTTTGTATGGTTCTAATGTGAATCTGTAGTTCATTTTTCTTTCTGTTTGGATGTTACTATGCACATTTTCGCAACTTCACAAACCCCTCGGTTGCGAAAATGTGCATAGTAACAGGTTTATTTACTGTATTCTCCATGATTCTCTTTTCTGAATAATGTTCCGATGTGGCGTTTTAGAAACATCTTGAAAGCATGCTCCTTCATCCCGTAGCTTTCAGCAATGCCGATACCTTCTGCCGTCGTAAATCTCTGAGGCAGATTCAGGTAGATGTTGCGGTGCAATTCGCTCAACTGTTCCTGACTGACGGCGGTCTGCACCTTTACGGCTGTAGTCCGAAAATATTCAGTCAGTAGGATGGCACGGTTCACGCTTTCAAGGTCAATCGTAGTCTTATCGCACTCTCCACAAGTCCATCGGGCAAGCTGGATAATCAGACAAAACCGGATAATGTAGATTTCCAGTTTGCAGTAAATACCGACCAAAGCATCGTTGGTTTCCATATCACATTGGCGGGCATTTTCATGCTGCCAACCGTAAAGTCGTTGCTTGGCACCTTCATCGAATGGCAGGCATTGAGGCTGTAACTCATTATTCTCGTCATGCGGACAATCTTGTGCGATCAGCTTGTCGATAATCTGTTGCCACTGGATTTCCAGTTCTTCAGGAGTTTCCCGGTCGTTCCATCTGCTTTTCAAGACAGACTCAGGCATCACGAACAGGATACGGTCTATGAAACCGTTACTCGAACGCTCGCCCTTGACCAGTTCGCCCAGAATCTTCTTTTGGATGGTACCGATAACAGAGATATAGGGACGTCTGATAAAAATGGAACTTTGCGTACTCTTGCGGTCGGAAATCGTGGGCTTGGCATTGAACACCGAAAGCCAAAACTGTTCTTCCGAACCGTTGTTGTAACGGTTGAAATTCTTGAACCAGGCCGACAGCTCGTCCGACCAAAGGCAGAGTCCTCTGGGATTCTGGGCATGTATCAGGCTCAATCCTTCGGGAGTGATATCCGAAACAAGAAAGCGTCTGCGCACGGGAGCCTGCGGAAACTCATCCAAACCGGCTTCCAGGCGTTCCTTTTTGCTCATGGACATAGTGCGTTCATACTCGGCATATGACTTCTGATACTCCTGATTCTGACAATAGTCATGTTCAATGAACGGCTGGAAAGCGAAACTCAGCGGGTGACTCTTATTAGCTCCGGGACGACCAATCAGAGCCATATACAGGATGGGACTTTCCAGCCAGTTGCGCTTCACCTGCACCAGATGGGAGTTGCCAATCCCTACGGCAATGGCCGCAAGGATAGCCGCAGCAACATAATCCACGGGATAGCCCTGACAATCGTGCAAACTGCTGATGATACGCTGAATCCTGATAGGAAAGACTTCTATCGGGAACTCGCCGCCGGACATCTTGGCTCCAATGCGCACAGCCTCGCCGATAATACCTTCTGCTGTTAATTTGGAGGTTTCCATATTCATGCAGATCAAAAGTTATAACCTCCCTTTGGTTTGCGTTTCGCTCCATGTACTATCTCCGCTGCCTGTTCCTGAAGTGACATGGCCCGCATCTGCTTGCGACCGGACTCAATCCATTGCAGTAACTCATCTTCATAGAAGTAGAGTTTCTTACCTTTTTTATAAGCCGGAATCAGTCCTTTACGCGCAAGCGTGTAAATGGTAGGCTTCGCCTTTCGTGTGATTTTACAGGCTTCGTCAATTTCAATAAGACGATGCTTGTCTGAAGATGTCTGCGGTTGCAATGCTGCCACCATCTGACGGATTTGTTCCATCTGTTCTGTGAGATAACCTACCGCCTGCGGCAGCTTATCAAAAGTGATTTGTTCGTTTGCCATACGTACTCGTTTTTAATTGTTCGCTGGCAAAGGAAATTGGTGTTTTGATGGTGGAAAACATCACCGGAATATAACTGTGAGATAACTTTTGGTGGTGATTGTTAGCGGTAAATAATTAAATATCAATATAGAAAGTGACTGGATACACAAAGTTCGTGTATAAAAGAAATATATTATTAGAATATATGAGGAAAAAGCAGTAACTTTGTTTATTATCAAATTAATGAATACCAAAATGATACCGCAATTTGATCAAATTAGGATACAAGCGCTGAAAACACTAAAGTCGGGGACCGTTATGAGAGCCAAAGATTTTAGAGTTCCTTTAGCAGAACATTTTCATTTGACAGATGAAGAAATGAATGCATGGTATCCATCAGGTAATGGAGAAATATTTTTAGATCGTATTTCCTGGGCTTTGTCTTATCTGTTTATTGCAGGGCTGGTCGAGAAACCAAAACGTGGAGATTATAAGATAAGTGAAAAGGGGATATCTATGCTGTCTTCATGTACGGATGAGCAAATTAATGAATATGTTAAAACAACAGTTAACGCTAAAACGCAGAAGAAGAATTCTAAAATTAAAGATGAAATAATCAATCCTTCTGATGCAATTAGTGATAATGAACTTACTCCACAAGAAAGTTTAGATAATTCATATAATAATATTAAACAGTCTATTCAATCTGAAATCCTCACGACTATACTTGGTAAAAAACCACAAGAGTTTGAACGTTTAGTAGTAAAACTTCTTCAAGCGATGGGATATGGAGGTGAAATAAAGAATTCAGGTATAGTTACAAAGCTTTCTAATGACGGAGGTATAGATGGTATCATAAAAGAAGATATTCTTGGTTTTAACCATATTTCAATTCAAGCCAAACGATATGCTTTAGACAATAATGTTGGGCGTAATGAAGTTCAAAGTTTTGTAGGTGCCGTTGCTGGTACACCTTCCAAAAAAGGAGTTTTTATTACCACTTCCGATTTTACAAAGGGGGCGATGGAATATGTAGAAAGTCTCAATGGTTCACCAACTATAATTTTAATCAATGGCCATCAATTAACAGAATATATTTATGATTTTGGATTGGGGTTACAAACTGAAAAGGTCTTTAAAGTAATGAAGATGGATATGGATTATTGGGATTCGATGGATGATGATAAATAATTTTCGTAGTATAGTAGATCTTGTTGTAATTTAATTTCGCATTCGGATTCGGTGTGTGACATCTTACGCTCAATAGTTGAGATTTCCAAGTCGCGAAGGGTATAGGCAAAGACATTCTTGATGAATGTGGCAGTATGAACACGCTTCCTGCCAAAAGCTTTGCCAATATTCCATCCAAAGTGCATAATATCAATGCTTTTAAGTTGTGAATCCACCTTTACGGGCGATATCTTTTGTAAGGTATTGCCTGTACTATATTCTGCAACGTATGTGCATAGACGGTTGAGATCTTCTTCACTCATATAGGCAACCATTGTTTGCTTCGTATAGTTGAGAACCTTTTCCAATTTGGTTTGAATAGCACGGTTCTTTTCTGCGATAGCATTAGTTCGCATAACTTCATATTCTGAAGGTTCGGAGATTGTTTCTTTAGTGGTATGAGCAGGCTCAATGACATCAGGCGTAGCCTTGTTTGAATCTTTGATTGTAGTAGCTTCCAGCTCAGAAACGGTATCATTGTGATTTTTCATCGTTTGAAAAGCAGAAAAACGCAATAGAAAAGCTTCTATGCGTGGCAGCAGAAACTGATTGAAAGTTATCTGTAAACTGGCATAGATCGCCATCAAGACAATTACTGTTGCAAAAAATGCAACAATACTACTGAAATCGTCAACACCTTTGGATAAAACAAATTGGCGGATTAAAATACCAAAGACTAGAATGACTCCAAACACCAAGGAATAAAGTGCTATATATTCTGCTTTTTTCTGATTCATAATGATATTTGCTAATAGTTCAGCTACAAATATATAGGATTATTTTTTCAAAAAATCAATAGTATTGGTCTACTATGGCCTTTTGACATTAGATTTCATCAGATGTCATCACATTACATAGCTAATATTCAGCGGGTTGTAAATTTCTTGTTTTTTACCGAAAAAAGTCGGTTTGAGGACTCTATCATGCTTTAAAATAAAAAATCTGCATCAGATTTGATTAACCTGACACAGATTTAACATGATGGGAACAGCCTTGTAATAGGTGTTATAATTCATTTTGGATTTAGTCCATTACTTTTTCGAATATAAAATATTCATCATGAAAATCACTTCTACCTGATGGTCTGGAAGGATCTCGATGCGCTTTATTGAAGAACTCGACAATTTTAAAGCCACATTTGTTTACATAAAAATGAATGTTGCGTTTCTCAAAATAGGGAGTTATCAGACGCCAAGCTTTGGTATTGGGGTATCTCTTTTCCAGACCTTTCCATATTTGAAGTCCAAGTCCCTGTCCATGTTTATCAGGATAAACATAAAACAGATCCAACCAATTGATTCCCGTTTGAGAGTCAATCTTGATAACGACACCTCCGACTTTTTCCCCTTCGGCATATACAGCCAGCGCTTCATATTGAGGGTTGTATAAAGATAGGTCTATATCATTATCCGGAATAATTTCTTCTTGATGATCAGGATTCCCAAAAGTCTCAATGACAGCTATGGAAAAAATCTCTTTCACATCTGCTCGAAATTTAGCATATTCTTGTTCGACAAGCTTCTTGAATGTAATATTTGCCATATCTCTCTTTGTTTTAATGATTAAAGTGGAACGGTACTTTATGCAAAGAAAATGGATTTTCCTGTCTACTACAAGTTTCTTCCTACTTTAATGAAATCTTATTCGCCGTTTCTCGCTTCTTGGAATTGACCAAATCAGCATAGATTTGAGTGGTGGTGACGTTCTTATGCGTCAGCATCTTCGATACCGTGTAAATGTCTGTACCTAAAGAGATTTGGATGACGGCATACGAGTGCCTAAAGCAGTGGAAAGCAAGTAGCAAAGCAAACGATTTCGGAATTGAATAAAGCAAACGTAAACGGTTGAGAAACAAGTGAAAACGATTTTCTCGCACTATATACTTAACGCAAGAAACTACGGTTTTGAGCAAGTGTTCAGTTACCAAATCGTTAGCTTGGCTGTTACCGAAAGCCGATAGGTAACGAAATAATCTGCAATAGCATCACATTGCGTTGATTGTCATTGTTTTGCATAGTAAAGAACGTTTATATATAGGCTAACTTTGCCACTAAAAATATAAGCGTATGAAAGTAGAAAAATTCAAGGTGTTGCTCTACCTTAAAAGGAGCGGATTAGACAAGTCGGGTAAGGCTCCCATCATGGGACGAATTACCGTAAACCGAACGATGGCGCAGTTCAGCAGCAAGCTGTCGTGTACTCCCGAATTATGGAATCCTCGCGAGAGCCGACTCAATGGCAAAAGCAAGGAAGCGGTAGAAATCAATGCTAAGATTGACAAGCTGCTGCTTGCCATAAATTCGGCATACGATTCTCTTTTGGAGCGTAAGATTGATTTTGATGCAACAGCAGTCAAAGAGGCTTTTCAAGGAAGCGTTGAAACTCAAATGACACTGCTCAGACGATTGGATATTCATATTGAGGATATGCAGTCGAGAATCGGTATCGATGTCGCCAAGTCATCTATGTCAACCTATATCTATACTCGTAGATACCTTGGTGAGTTTATCAAAAAGCGTTTCAAGGTTGAAGATTTGGCTTTCGGGCAGTTGAATGAGCATTTGGCATATGAGTTTCAGGAGTATGTCTTGAAGGATAAAGGTCTTGCTGTTGATACGGCAAGGCATTATCTGGCCATACTCAAAAAGATTTGCAGATTGGCATTCAAAGAGGGACATTCGGAGAAACGCTATTTCGTAAATTTCAAACTGCCAAAAGAGAATAGGAAAGCACCACGTGCATTGAGCCGAGAGGACTTTGAGAAAATTCGAGATTTGGAAATTCCGGCATCAAGAGTAACGCATAATATTGCAAGGGATCTATTCTTATTTGCTTGCTATACAGGTGTTCCCTATGCTGATGCTGTTTCAATAACAGACGATAACATCTATACCGATGACAACGGTGCATTATGGCTGAAATATCTGCGTAAGAAAAATGAACATTTGGGTAGAGTGAAACTATTGCCTGAAGCTATTGCTCTGATAGAGAAATATCGCAGTAATGAGCGCAAGGAGTTATTCCCGATGATACACCACCCTAATCTGCGAAGGCATATGAAAGGACTTAGGGATTTAGCCGGGATTAAGACTGATTTGGTCTATCACATGGGGCGTCATACCTTCGGAAGTTTGATTACGCTTGAAGCAGGAGTTCTCATTGAAACAATCAGCAAAATGCTTGGGCATACAAACCTTACTACTACTCAACTTTATGCTAAGGTAACACCTAAGAAGTTGTTCGATGATATGGATATATTCATCAAGGCAACAAGTGATATGACATTAGTTTTATAACACACAAACAGTTTGAATTATGAGAAGTACATATAAACAACTATACTACATTAACCGCAGCAAAATTAAAGCTGATGGAACAACCTCCATTATGTGCCGAGTAACCATTGATGGCAAAGCCACTGTGTTGACGACAGGGCTTTATTGCACTCCTAATGAATGGAACAGCAAGAAAGGCGAAACAAAGAATAGTAGAATCAATGGTATGCTCAATGACTATAAGAATCGTATTGATGATACTTACAATAGTCTGCTAAAAGCAAATGGTGTCATTACTGCCGAATTGCTAAAGACTGCCATTACGGGTGTTTCAGATATTCCCAAATACATATTGCAAGCTGGTGAGGTTGAGAGGGAGAACCTTAAAATCCGTTCCGTACAGATTGACTCCACATCTACATATCGCCAATCAAAGATGTACCAACACTATTTGCGTGAGTATATCAATTCGTTGGGCAAAGAGGATATGCTATTTACTGATATTACAGAGGAATTTGGCAACAGCTATATTCTTTATTTGAAGATGAATTACCCGCATAAGCCATCATACAGGAACCATTGTTTGTGTTGGCTGAAACGATTAGTCTATTTGGCAGTAGACAATGGCATCTTGCGTTTCAACCCATTAGACGATATCCAGTATGAGAAAAAGCCTCCGAAGAAATTGATGTACATAAGTAAAAGTCAATTGCAGGATATTATGAACCATCCAAAACCTGATCCATTGCAGGAGTTGGCAAGACGGACATTCATCTTCTCTTGTTTTTGTGGATTGGCGTATGTGGATGTGCAACGATTATATCCTCATCACATAGGAACAACAGCGGAAGGGCGCAAATACATTAGAACCTGCCGCAAAAAAACAGATGTAGAGGCATTTATTCCACTGCACCCGATTGCTGAGCAGATATTGTCGCTGTACAATACCACAGATGACCGCAAGCCGATATTTCCATTGCCATGTAGAGATATGATTTGGTTCGAGATACACGAATTGGGATTTGCACACCAATTCAAGCATAACTTGTCCTACCATCAATCGAGGCACACATTCGGAACACTCCTTGTCTCAGCAGGTGTTCCAATGGAGAGTATTGCCAAGATGATGGGACATACCAATATCCGTACAACTCAAGGCTATGCAAAAGTAACTGATGATAAGATTTCGGAGGATATGGATAAACTAATGGAGAAAAGAAAGATAATAGAGAATATACCATGAAGTAATTTGTGGCATAAAAAATATTGCAATATGACAATTTGTCTCATTATACATACTGGCTTACTTTTTGTTATATACTATTTATAACTTAATATTTAAATTTATGAATGAAAAATACAATGTTTTAGTTACATATGATATTGAGCAATATCATACTCAAGTAAGAAAAAAGTTAATCGAGAATTTTGGATTCGAAGAAGTTATTATTGGCGACAATAATACGAAGTGCTATCTACCGAACACGACTTTATATAGGAAAAATACACAGAAGAAGGATGTTCTTGATACAGTTAAGTCCGTATGTAAATCATTAAATGCAAATCTAAAAAGATGTATATGTACACAATGTGATAATTGGATAGCATTAGTAGGAGAAGAATTATAATCCTTAACGCCAATCGCCAGCCACTTGTTTCCGTTGCAGTCCATTAAGTTAGTACAGACTCTTCTGAAAGTGAAAAGGTCAAGCGGCAAGCCGTTTCGAGCAGAATCTTCCTCCTACGGAGAGTATTCTGCTCGAAAACCTTTCCCCTTTCACGTCTGTACAATGGACGCTTTCGGCAACGGAAACAAACGACTGACGGAAAAGTAATAAACCATAAAAAGAACAGCGTACAGATAGGTCTATAACTTGGTCACCTAAATGTACGCTGTTTCCGTTTCTATCTTTGGAGGGATATTTTTTAGGAATCATTATAATGGGGCAAACGGTAAACTGCACTCCCTCCAGAAAAATAATTGGCTTCGCATCGCTGTTTTTCCTCTCTTTCGTAAACTTTTTTGGCATTTGCTTTGTAAAATGTAATAAATGTATTACATTTGCAACATGAGAACTATGATAAGAAGTACAGAATTCGATGAGTTTTACAACTCGCTGCCTGCAAATGTTCAGAACAAGGTCAAATATGCGATGAACATTTTAGCAGATGTAAAGGTCGTAAATACCAAGTTGGTAAAGAAACTTGTAGATACAGATTTCTATGAGTTGCGCATATCTGTAGGTAATGAGTATAGAGTAATCCTCTTCACCATTGACCACGAGAACTTCATTGAAGCCGAGCAGATACTTCTTTTGAATGGTTTTATGAAGAAGTCCACAAAGGACTATAAGAAAGAGATACAAAAAGCAGAACAAATTTTAAACAGTTTACAGCAATGAGACCAAAGATAGACATTAACAAACTCAAACATCTTCCTACCACAGAGGATATGTTTGTCGATGAGTACGGAGCAAAAGGTACTGCTTCGCGTGATGAGTTCGATGCGAAGTCTCGTGCCTGGTACTATGCCGAGGTGTTGAAAAATGCCCGTAAAGCCGCAGGAATTACCCAACAGCAGCTTGCAGATAAGATTGGCAAGAAGCGTGAGTATGTGGCTATGCTTGAAAAAGGCGAAACCGATATGCAACTCTCTACATTCATTATGATTTCTGAGGCAGTCGGATTGAAATTCGCCTTGACATACTAACAAACAGATTGAACGTAGGAATTTGTTTAGTTTCAGTTCATTTATTCGGATGTCCTCTGCCTACCTTTTACCAGTGGGTACTTGGATGGATTAGCTTGTATAATCTCAATAAATCTCTGAATATTATGATGACATTAGGTAAATTTTTAGTAAGGTGGGCAATATGCGGACTGGGCAGGGCTCAAACTAAATAAATGTACTGAAATTGGCAAAGACCGAAGTCAATAGATCCGCATAAAAGGTTCGATTCCTTTCCTGCCCACATAGTTAGAGGTTGTGTTTTTATTTATGACACAACCTCTATTCTTTTTTGGCAATTATCCATTATCCCGCAGCCTGTACGCCTCCTTGAATCCACTCATTATAGTTCGCTGCACATCGGAGGTACGGTAGAGGATTTTGCCACCTACCTGAATGTAAGACAAGATGCCATTGTTTCGATAATCCTGCAAAGTTCTTCGGCTCACTTTCAAGATGTGGGCGACTTCCTTATCAGTCAGCAGTTCATCGTTGAACGCGCCAGGCTGTCGGCTCTCAAATAACTTTTCAATAGACACCAATAGTCTGTCGATGTTTGAGTGGAACATCTTTACCCACTCGTGGTCTTTTTCTCTAATCTCATTGTTCATACGCTTTTAATATTTATCATAGTTATTTTACTCACTACAGTAGGTTAAATGGTTCTACCTCGCCATATGGCTTCCTTGCGCCTATCCTCCACAATCCTGATGATGCGTTCAACATCTTCGGGACGATAGTAGGTCTTGTTACCAATCTTGCTGAATGCAAGCGTTCCGTTATCGCGAAGCGTTTGCAATGTCCTCGGACTGATACGCAGTTTACGGCAGACATCGTGGTTATCCATCCACTCGTCGATTTTCTTCTCACCGTGTCTGCGACAAAGGTTGTCTACTCGCTGCACGAAGTACTCAAACTTGGCAGCAATTCCCTCAAAGGTTTTCTCTTCAAAACTGATGATGTTCATTGTTGTCAATATTTATAGTTACACATATTCTTCTCTTTCGTTGGTGTTTCCACTGCAAATAAAAGCAGTAAAAAGCACACTGCAATGGGTGTGTCTATACGTGTCATAGGCTGACATATCATTGCATATTCGGTGCGATAAATTACCCCACACAATCCAATCATATCCATCATTACAATCATTTTTCTTTTCGCTGTCATTCCGTTTTCTGAGTGCAAAGAAATATAGTAGTTATCATACCTCAATGATTCATCAATCCTGTTGCAGTATCTGGCGTAGTTCGTGGCACTTTAACAGCCTATACTAATAGTTTTACTCACAAATCAAATATAGTTATCACACCTTACACTTAGTTTCCAATTAAAGCGACTGCCCGTTTCGGATCTTGTCCGCTGCATTGTAGTTTGTCAGACCGATACTTATCCATCTGCCAAACTTTTGCCCCGAACAGACGAAACGGACAGCCTCTAATCAGCCATAACAGGATGGCAGACATACCGACTCCCGAAGTCTCGGTAATCCGTATGTCCTCCATCGAAATTAAGGTCTTAATTGCTCCAAATTAAGCTTTTGTTCCTGATTTCTTCCCAACCCCCAAATATTGGAAGAATTGGGCATTCGTCACCGTTCGTTCACCTTCCTAATGAGCAGAACTATACTTAATTGCCTAATGCAATCCATTCGTTTCACTCCCCGAATTATACACATTTATTTTGCTCACAACAATTGGTCAATGTGCGCACTTAGACCGGAGTGATAACCAAAAAAATGCAAATATGAAAAAGACTGAATCAATTGAAAAGAACGCTTTGACTGAAATGATGAGTCCGAGCGTATCGCCATCGGCAGCGAGTGATGCCGAAGTTAAAAAGAGTGTTGAAATGGCATTGCAAGATTTTACGCCAAAGAATCGTATTGCAGACTCTGTAATCGATGAGGAGGCAGTAGCCGAGCCACAATCCATTATGGATGTTTCAATCATTACTGAGGAGCCACCCACCATCCAACGCAGAGTCAGCAGTAAGCAACGCAAACTCTCATTGGAGGAGTACCGCAATGCTTATCTGAAAGTACCCATCATTATCGACCGAAAACCAGTATTCGTCAGTTGTGAGGTAAGGGATAGACTTGAAGATTATGTACGCAAACTTGGAGGTCGTAAGATGAGTGTTTCTGGCTTGCTTGAGAACATCGCCCGTCAGCATCTCGACACCTACGATGCCGACTTTGAGCAGTGGAGAAAGTTGTGATGTAAGACCGCATGCCGTAATGCCGACCATACAGCATGTCGGCAGGCAGGCTGGCCATCCGGCTTGCGATAAGGTGAGACAGCAAGAAGTCGGAAGCACGGAATAATGGAAGCAACCGATATACCGCTCACAGTACCATTATCAGCGACTGAAAAAGGCACTCTCTGCAATCGAAAATCGTCAATGACGGTGGACGCAGCAAGACCTCAGTCTTGGGGTGTAGCGAGGTTATCTTTCGGGATGCCGAAAAATGTCGGCGGGGCCGCCATTGCACCCGAAAAACCTCGCTCCACTCCCAAGTGGAGGCAATCCGCTCCCGATGGTCGCAGATTGTGAAAAGCCTAATTGAAAAATCAATAACCAAGTAAAAAATCGCAATGATGAATAATAAAAAAACACAGAAACCCAAGCCCAGAGGCAGACCACAGGTAAGTACCCTGAAACGCCTCACAAAATCAGTAACGGTGAAGTTCTCAAAGCCCGACTATGAGAAGCTACGCCACCGCAGCAAGAATGCTAATCGTACACTTGCCGAGTACATTAGAGATGCTGCTTTTGAAGCACGCATAGTAGCCAAACATTCGGCTGAGGATGCTGCCGTAATCCGTAACCTTACGGGTATGGCAAACAACCTCAATCAGCTAACAAAGCTATCGCATCAGACGGGATTCTATCGCACGAAAAATATAGTGATGGAAGTTCTTGAAAAACTCAAGTCGATTATGAGCGACTACAAAGCCGAAGAAAGGAGGTGCAGATGATAGGTAAAATCAAGAAGGGAAAATCCTTTGGTGGTTGCATACGCTATGTGATGGGAAAGGATGATGCCGAAATCATTGCATCGGACGGTGTGTTGCTCGGAAGCAATAGAGAAATGATTGATAGTTTTAACTGCCAATGCCTCTTAAATCCGAAGATTAAGCAACCTTTAGGACATATTGCACTGAGCTTTAAGAGAGAAGATGCACCACGATTAACCGATGAGTTTATGGCTAAAATCGCATTGGAGTATATGGAACTAATGGGCATTAAGAATACTCAATTCATCTTGGTAAGGCATCATAACACCGACAATCCGCATTGTCATTTGGTATATAATCGCATCAACTACGATGGTAAAGTAATCTCCTCGCAGAACGACTTTAAGCGTAATGAGATTGCCACGAAGAGGCTGAAAGACAAATACGGATTGACCTACGCAGAGGATAAGAGCAAGACCAATGTAAAGAAGCTCTACGATCCTGAACGGGTGAAGTATGAGATTCACAATGCTGTAAAGGCTGCATTGAAACGGAGTAGGACTTGGTGGGACTTGGGTAACCAACTCCAAAAGCAAGGCATTGGAATGACCTTCAAGATTAACCGCAGAACGGGTAAGAATGAGGGCTTGAGTTTCACCAAAGACGGTTACACCTTCAAGGCTTCCGATGTAAGCAGACAGTTCGGCTATTCAAAACTTGATAAGCAATTAAGTTGGGATATGCCGAAAAAGCAGACCGAAATAGAGCCTAAACAGCGACCGATAAGGCAAGAAGCAGAGCAAAATTACAGCCTTACGGACAGCCTTATTGAAAGCAATGGTTTGGGCTTGCTGAATGTTCCAGATGCTCCACCTGAGGATGAGCAACCACCTTCTTGGCAGAAACAAAAGAAGAAAGAGAGGAAAAAGAATCGAGGAATAAGATTCTAAGCAAACAAATTTTTCACACTTAAAACAAATTGATATGAGTAATAAAAACTTTAAACACAACGACAATGAGTCGTTTATGGAAGGCATCTACGGATGCTTAGAAAGAATCGAAACAGGTATAATCGAATTGCAGAAAACTAAACCAAGTGATAGTAATTCGGTAGTTGATAACGAGGCTAATGAAACAATAGTAGAGGAGATTAAAGCTCTTGTTGCCAATGCTACAGGGCTTAATTGCCGACATACCGATCGTAAACTTGAAGAGCAGACTAAGGTTCTCAATTCAAGTTTTAGTGCCATTAGCGAGAGTGTAAGGGATGTAAAAGCGATTGTAAATAAATCTCAATCATCTGGCGATATACAAAATTCTTTGGCCGAGATTAAGACCATTCAAGAGCAAAAATCAGACGAGGTTAAGACGCTTGTTCAAAAACTCAAAACAACCATTGAGGATGGTGTTCACAATTTCAAACATCATAGAATAGGCTTTGAAACTCCGTTTGTCTGTTGGACTATTATAATAGAAACTGTTTTGATTTTGGGGTTATTTACTTGGATAATTATATCAGAGAAGCCAAACCAAGACCGCATTGATAACGACCTAAAATATCGCTACATCAAAATGAAAGGCGATGCCTCGGCAGAGCAGATAGCCACATTGGAGGATATCTTCGAACTCAACCGTAACACCGAAGCAATCGAGCAGATGCGGGAAGATGTGGAGAACTACGAAGAGGCTGTTCGCAAACAAGCAGCCCTTGCCGAGCAAGCACGATTGAAAGAGCAAGCAGCTAAGGAACAGGAGAGCAAAGCCAAATCCATTAAGGATAAGCAACAGCCAAAGGATAATCCAAATAAAAAATCAAAACCGTGAGCCTATGGCAAGTATCAAGGTAAAGTTTAGACCCTCGATAAATGAAAATAAGGAGGGTACAATCTATTATCAAATCATTCAGAATCGTGTAATCCGTCAGTTAAAGACGGATTACCGACTCTTTATGCATGAATGGAGTGAGGAAGAGAGCGAAATAAACACCCCCAACAACAGCCGACAGAACTATCTACAATCCATTGAAGAGCGAATTGATTGGGATATTAAGCGACTACAATCTATCATCAACCATTTGGGGAGTAAGCGACAGCGATATACTACCGATGATATAATCTCTACATTCCAAAAG